>Ga0302347_1000142_pt1 | contig 134721 bp, 111 predicted proteins | sample PhyWR1_FD_202178 | JGI IMG/M metagenome (GOLD analysis project Ga0302347, IMG submission 202178) | Leaf surface microbial communities from wheat plants in UC Gill Tract Community Farm, Albany, California, United States - DLSL W.R1 (v2)... | ecosystem: Host-associated > Plants > Phyllosphere >... | reverse complement strand
CCGGCACCGCCGGTGCAGTACCGGGAATTTGCATTGTGGCAGCGCCAACACCTGCAAGGGGCCACGCTGGACAGGCAACTGGCCTACTGGCATGGGCAACTGGCGGACCATGAACCGCTCAACCTGCCGACGGACCATGTGCGTCCACTGCAGTTGGATTACCGCGGTGACGATATCACCTTCCAACTGGATGCGGCCACCAGTGCCGAGCTGCGGGCGTTGGCCGCCTCGTTGAACGTCAGCCTGTACACGGTATTGCTGAGCGGCTATTACCTGCTGCTGGGGGTTTACAGTAACCAACAGGATATCGTGTTGGGGACGCCGATAGCGGGGAGGCATTACCCGGGGGTGGAAGACACCCTGGGGCTGTTCGTCAATACGCTGGTCCTGAGAAGGCAGATAGACGTCAGCCAAACGGTCAGAGAATTTATTGGCGAAACGGGCCAACAGGTCAGTGAAGCGCATACCCATCAGGATCTGCCTTTCGAAAAGCTGGTTGAAGTGCTGAAAACGGAGAAAGACAGTTCACGGCACCCGATATTCCAGGTGATGTTCAGTCTCCAATCGTTTGGCGCAGCGGGACGTACGGAAGGAGAAAGCCTGTTTGAGCAGTATGACGCGCAGGAAGGGGCGTATCGGGCAGCGAAGTTCGATTTGACCGTGATGATGGACGACAGTGAAGAGGCGATCGGTGGCGTTTTCAACTACGCGACGGCCCTGTTCAACGGGCAAACGATGCGCAACTACATCGCCACCTATCAGCATATCCTGCGCCAACTGGGTACGCTGTGCAGTCAGGAGCGTTCCCTCGCGGAACTCCAGTACCTGGATACGGCACAATACGAGCAGATCATCTGCCAGGGGAACCGCACCGAATGTGACTACCCGCGGGAGATGACGATCCACGAAATGTTCGAGGCGCAGGTGGCCAGGACCCCAGAGAATATCGCCCTGGTATTTGAGGGCGTGAGCCTGACCTATCGGCAGTTGAATGAACGGGCTAACCGCTTGTCGGTTTACTTGAGAGAACGCTTTGCTGTCCGCACCGGCGATCTGGTGGCGCTGTGTCTAAACCGCTCTGAGCATATGCAGGTCGCGATACTGGCCATTCTCAAGGCGGGGGGCGCTTACGTACCACTGGATCCGCTGGCACCGGATGACCGGGTGAGCTACATGCTGGACAACGCCGGTATCGATATCATCTTGACGGCACACCCTGGCGATGAGAAAGCCGCTGCCCTAGCGGCAACCGGCAGAACCGTTATTGATGTCGCCGATCGGGATACGTCATCTGATATTGCCCGCTACCCAGGTGAGAATCAGCCTTCATCGGTGCGGTCTAGCGATTTGGCTTACATCATCTATACCAGCGGTACCACGGGCAATCCTAAAGGCGTGATGCTAGAGCATCACAGTGTGATCAACCGGATTGTCTGGATGCACAAGCAATATCCGATCACGGCGCAGGATCGTATCTTGCAGAAGACCAACTACACCTTCGATGTTTCAGTGTGGGAGCTTTTCTGGGCTAACTGGTTCGGGGCCTGTACCGTTTTTGCTTCGCAGGAGGCCTATAAAGATAATGTTTATTTGGCAGAACTGATTGAACAGCAACAGGTAACGACGCTCCATTTCGTCCCTTCTATGCTATCGGCATTCCTTGAAACCTTGGAAGGGCAGAGTGCGTTGCAGGCAAAACTGGGCAGCCTTAACTACCTGTTTTGCAGCGGAGAGGCGTTAAACGTAGGAGAAGTCAGAAAATGCCAGCGCTTACTGCCGCATTGCCAGATCCACAATCTTTATGGCCCGACGGAAGCGACGGTGGATGTGCTGTTCTACGACTGTAACGCACGCTCCATCAAGGATGTGTTAATCGGTAAGCCGATCGACAATACTTCCGCCTACGTGCTGAATGCGCAAATGCAACCCATTCCACCGGGGGCGATTGGCGAGTTATTCATTGGTGGCGTCGGTGTCGCTAGAGGTTACATGAATAATAAGCTATTGACGGATAAGGCTTTCCTTAGTAATCCATTCCAGAGCAATGAGGAAAAGCTACGGGGCTACAATGGCCGGATGTATAAAACCGGCGACGTGGTGCGCTATTTAGCCGATGGCAATATCCAATATCTGGGCCGCAATGACTTCCAGGTTAAAGTGCGAGGTTACCGTATTGAGCTGGGCGAAATCGAGACGCGCCTGGCCAGCTATCCGGACGTTAATCATGCGGTGGTGATCGCCAGTGAGCGTGGTAGCAATGATAAATATCTGGTGGCTTATTATGTTGCCGCGCAGGAAGTTTCCACCGAAAAGCTATGCGCTCATCTGCGGGAAACCCTGCCAGATTATATGGTGCCTAGCGTATTCGTTCATTTGACGGCGCTGCCAGTGACCTCAAACGGTAAATTGAACAGAAGGTTGTTACCTGAACCGCAAATAACCCATTCCGTGTCCTACGTGGCGCCGGAAAACAAGGTTGAAAAAACACTGTGTGAGCTACTCGCCGATACGCTGCAAATTTCATTTGAAGCAATCAGCATGGAGGATAACTTCTTTGCGCTGGGCGGCAACAGCATCCTGGCGATGAGGCTGAACAACCGGATTAACCAGGTGCTGAGGGTGAAAATACGTCTGCTTGATATTATCAATGCGCGCACCCTAGGCGAGTTGGCGCAGGCCATTGCACAGGCTCAAGGTAAGTCCTTTGAGGTGATCGTGCCATTTAATTCGGTAACGCAAAAACCACAGATGTTTATGGTTCACCCTGGGATGGGGAACTGTTCGGTCTACCAATCCTTGGCCAATAGGTTGAGTGAGCGCTACTGCTGTTATGGGGTTGACTCATATAACTTCTATCATGAGCAGAAGATCGAGCGGCTCGATGAGTTGGCACGTTATTATCTGGAGCATATCGATCGCATTCTTGATGTCACCCAACCGGTCACTTTATTAGGCTGGTCGTTGGGCGGGAAAATTGCACTGGAGATCGCGGCCTATTTAGAAGCGCGTGGGGTCAAGGCTATCACTGTCTATCTGCTGGATACCTGGTTGTTAAGCGAAGATCATTATCTGCGCAATGAGTCATCCTTTAACCTGGACTCTATGATGGAGCGGTTACAAATCCCACATTATTTAAGACATAATGTCGAATCGGTTGTCGTAAGCGATAAGTTGTTGAATATACAGCCACTATCTACCGTATTAAAACATACGCAGGTCGTGTTGTTTAAGGCGACAGAGGAGATAGATAATGAGGGATATCAACAATACCAGTTTAACAACGTTGATGCTGGTGTTGAAAATATCGCCCAACTACAGCTGTTTGAAATAGCAGCCAGTCACTTTACCTTGCTAAGAAAGGAGGATGAGTTGATTATCCACATCCGCTAATTTCTTTCTTGGCGCTGGGCAGGAGGTTCTATTACCTGCCCAGCATGCTATCGGTAAAGGGCTAAACAACATGACCAATTATATCTACTGCTCTCGTATTGACGAGCTAAGCAGCGAACTGCTTTATTCGCAGCGGGATTATCTTGATAAAGACCAACGGATACTCTTCGATCGATTTAGATTTGATGACGATAAACGCCGAACGTTATTGGGGAGAATGCTGCTACGTTATGTATTAAAAAAACATGTTGGGTATCAGGGAAGCCATTTTCCCAAGCTGCACTATAACCGCTATGGCAAACCGTCTGTTGTGGGGATGATAGGGGGCTTTAATATTTCCCATGCGGGGGCCTGGGCCGTATGTGCCTATACCACACGGGGGGAAATCGGCGTTGATGTGGAAAAAAGAGTCCCGATTGACATACATGACTATCGGGATGTGCTCACCTCTGCGGAGTTTACACAACTCGAGCAGGGGGAACACGTTGATTTCTTTCGTCTGTGGTCGTTGAAAGAAGCCATCATAAAAGCGGATGGCCGGGGTTTTTCTTTATCTCCTACCACGTTTACCTTACCCCACCCTTTTGCCAATGGCTTAACCGTCGATGTTGCTGAAAAACGTTGGTACTTGTACTCACAGGACATTGGGGAGGAATACGTATTATCCAGCGCCTCAACATCCTATGAAACCACACTGTTTACATTAGCATTTGACAGTTTGTTGGCCTGATTTACGCGTGGCCGTTCTCTGCCAAAGCCATTCGCGATATGGCGGTTCGCTCAGCTCTGGCAGACAAAAGCGCTGTCCTTGTCCAGTAAATAAGGGCGCAAATAGGCAACGGTACTGCACATCGGCAAGATATCCGCTGACAGCGTTATCCCCAATGTTTCGACCAGGTATTTTCTTCGCTGCTGCATCCGCTGCCATAGCTGTGGATACTGCCGTTGGATCTCCAACTTCAACTGTTCATCCGCCAGTAGAACGGTGCTTTCGGCAGAAACGCCACCAAAGTTGGGCACTGAAGGAATGATATCAATCTGCAGGATCATGCCGCTCAACAGCTTTTGCCGAGAGCCTTGATAAATGGGCGAAGACATCCACTCTTCTTCCGCGGTCAGGTGCCCTGGGCACAGCGACCAACCGTACTTTGAGCGCGGCAAGACTGCTTCCACATGATCAAACAGCTCGCCGCCACGCATGCCAACGCTAATCACTTCAAGCCAGTGCGCATAGGCGGCGAAATAGGGTTTGGCGACCGCATCCAGATAGTTTTTCGCCTCTGTTGATAACTCACCATTAGCATTTACCGCATAACCCGCCCGGCTGGAAGCTCCGCCGCGATAGCCAACGGTTAGCGAGATCGTATCACCGTACTTCACGGTGTTGTCGGTTGGGAACAGGTTACCCTTGATAAAGCGCGGGCCGCTGGAAGCAATAGTGACGACACTCGGGTGCTGGCCAAAGCGTACCAGGCAATCCCCTAACTGCTGCTCTGTGACGCCTGGGGCAAGCTTATTCATGGCATCGAGAATACAATCGGAGGCTAATGCAGCACCATACTCGTAGTGAGCCACCTCGTTGGCGTTATTGACCGTTCTGACCCCGTGCTCGCCGATAAACAAGTCGGTCTCATTGGATAAACAGGCTTCATCACCGACAATGTTGCGGATAGTATCGACAATAAATGACGGGAAATCATAGATTTTTTTGTCGATCTCTGGTCCGTTGGTAAACATCTTCCAGCCAACAAGGCCGGTGCGGGCATTTTCCCGAATACCGGCTGCAACCAGCAGTTCCTTAATCGACTTATCGCTTCTGCCGGGTTGATTAGGCAATGAAAATTGAGATAGGTGTACCGCTTTGGCCTGGATCCGCGCTTTGCTGACCTTATTGAGATTCTCGTTCCCCAGCACCAACGTCATTTCGCCATCGGCGTTGATAATCAATAAGGCTTCTTCAAAGCGGGTGAAAAAACCGACCAGATATTCAAAATTGCTACCGTGCTCCACATCACAATAAATCACCAGTTGATCAAGCCCACGCTGCTTCATCCTGCTGAGAATATTGGTTTTTCTTCTTTGGATAGTTTCGTCCGTTAGCGTAACAGGTACGCCAGAACAGTCCTTTTGCGGTTCTGGGATTTTTTTTAATTTGACTTGATGGCTTTGCATCTGATCCTCTCTTGCCTTGCAGGAACGGGTATAGCTGAGTATGTACAACGCCAGTACAAATATCATCAGATTTGTTTGAAATCCATAGGCTATAGTTATGACCTATCTTGTCGTTTAAAACGGCTTAACGTTAATTTGATCACAGTTTTAACTTTTATAGATTTGATGTCTTGCATTCATTTATCAAACTGATAGCGTATTGTACTGTAAATCAGGATTGTTACTGTTTAACAGGCAAAACCTAAACCTCTGGTGGTGTTGGCTATTAGCTAGCACGCCCCCAGAGGTTTAGGTTTTTTTTTGCCTGAAAACCGGCCGATACAACGATGACATAAACTAAAACCATTGGAGAAATAACCATGAAACGGTTTTCACTATTGCTTGCTCTATTGTCTTCACTTATTTTTAGTCCGCTTTTGGCTTACGCTGAAACAGTAGGTGATAATACCGTCACCATTTATGTCACCCGCCATGGGAAAACCATGTTTAATACCGTACATCGGGTTCAGGGATGGGCAGATACCCCATTGACTACCGCTGGCGTTACGGTTGCTGAACAACTTGGCAAGGGGCTAAAAGATGTTGAATTTAAAAAAGTATATACCAGTGATCTGGGGCGGGCGCGTCAAACTGCACGCATTATATTAGCGGCAAAAGGGCAGCAGTTGGACATTGTCGAAAGCGAGAAACTGCGTGAGTTCTGCTTTGGGATTTATGAAGGCGATCTTGATGCCAATATGTGGGGATCAATCGCCACTAAGCTTGGCTATGAGTCGGAAAAGGCGCTATTCGGTGATTTTGCCAAAGGGAAATTGCCATTTGACAAGATGTTCGGCGGCGTTGCTCTGGTCGATACCAGTGGTGAAGCTGAAACGTTTGCTACCGTTAAAGCACGTATGCAATCAGAGCTAAAAACTATCGCTGAGGAAACGGCTGCTCAAGGGGGAGGTAACATACTCCTGGTTTCACATGGAGCAGCCATTCTGGCCATGGTAGCAGATATGAGCTCGACACCCATTGTTGGGCCGCTGGCTAATGCCAGCGTTACGCGGATTACCTATAAGAACCATGAATTTACCGTAGGTAAACTGGGTGACATGAGCTATGTGGAAAAAGGTGCAAAGCTCTGATAGGGCGGTGAGCTAAAGGAAATCAAATAGAATACTATGTACCATAGACAATCATGCCGCCTATTTTTATCAAGGCAGGGTCTAAGGATATACACGACGGTGCCTAGATTCGCAGTGAAAGCGCTCTGTCACGTAGTGGCGACCTAATTTGAGGTGTGTGTCTCAAAGTAAATATAATTCTGCTAATTTAATTCACCACCGCTTTCCACTTTCACTTGTAAAGGAAGGATCGAACACTAGAGTGACAAAGCCGTATTCTGCCAAAGTCTGTGTATATCCCCCAAAGGGTTGCTCCTTTACCTCACCGAAAAGCCCGCTAAAAATATTGCTGGAAGTTTTACTTCATCGCGATTTTGGGATAGGTATAAATCTGCAGAGAGGGGGATTCCGTACCGATTACCGAAGGTCATTTTTTATGTTGAACTTTATCGCTTTGTGGGAAGACGTTATCCCATTTCTGCGTAATTTCATAAATGCCCCGGTATCCTGGATGGGGAACTCCTCACATCGGCAGGCAGGTTGAGCGACTAACTCTGCTTACGCCATAACTATAAGTATTCCCCATTCTGATTAGGTCAATTGTGGCTGTTCCCTTAATCAACAGGACAAAGAAGTAACTGCGACAGCCCTGAGATCGGCCAGCACACGGTCAGGTTCAAGATTCAATGGCAGTGTATCCAGGTCGAGAACACCATCGACAGCACCCAGGGGATCAGGAAGCAGACGTCTGAATAAGCTAAGTAGATTATCCTGCTCATCGCCGGGTTCAGCAATCAGTTCAAACGTTTTACGTTCAGCGTCCAGAGTGATAATACTATCAAGCAATACGCGGGCTATCTGATCACGAGCAATACGGCCAGCCTGAGGCGTGCCACTACGCAGGGGATCCCCTTGCAGAAAAACAATGCTTCGCTCATTTTCCTCATTGTAATCAAACCAACCGGGACGGACGATAGTGTACCGGTGCCCGCTTCGTCTCAGTAAACGTTCACTCCGGCGCTTCCAGTCGAGGATCCCGAGCTCCTGATTATGGAGCTGCTCTGGGGCAGTCACACCAAAACTGGTCATAAGGACAATATGAATATTTTTTTCTGCAATGACATATAACAGTTTTTTCACCACACCATAATCAACAGCTTCAATCGCTTCACGTGGAGCATGTGCACTGTGCGTCAGAATCACGCTATCAATATCACGCGTTGCCTGTTCTAAAACCGCCACATCAGTGGCATCCCCGATAAAGAGCTCCGCTTGCGGAGGCAGTATCTCTCGGGCATGCACGGCGTCCCGAACAAGCGCCCGTGTTGCGAACCCTCTGTCCAAAGCCTGACTGACCACGTATTGACCGATGCTGCCGGTTGCTCCAATAACGAGTAATCTATTCATAAACAGATATTCCTCTTTCATCGGGCGTGGAAGATACGCCTGAAGGGGAAATAATAACGCGGCCTATTACTTGGATAAATAGGTAATAAATACATGTACTATTGAAATATATTCAGTAATAAGTGCAGCAGTTCTGTCGATAATATTTTGACCTGCTCGGGTATAAGACACGCTAACCAAACGCGGATAACGTCTAACTGCCAGGCTTAGCTTTTATGCCTCACGGCATTAACAAAGGCCGTAAACGCTGGCGATGCATTACGCCGGTTTGCGTAATACAGATGGAACCCTGGAAAATAAGGGCTCCAGTCAGCCAGCACTTCAATAAGCCTGCCAGTCTCAATGTGGGGTTTAGCCATAAAGTCCGGGATATAAGCCAGGCCGATCCCGTCCAGTGCTCCATTAAGGATATGGATGTTACTGTTAGCCGTCATCTGACCGCTGACACGAACGGTTATTGTCCTGCCATCCTTTTCAAATTCCCAGGCGTAAACGCTGCCACCTACTGAATGACGAATATTAATGCACTGATGTGTGGTGAGATCATGAGGCACTTTCGGCACAGAATGCGTCCTAAAATAGTTCGGCGAGCCAACCACAGACAGTCGCCAGTCGGGCCCCAGTCTTACCGCAATCATATCTTTGCTGATGGACTCTCCCAACCGGATCCCCGCATCAAATCGTTGCTCAACAATATTGGTGAAGCCGTAATCAATGGAGATCTCAACATTAATTTCGGGGTAGTTTTCAAAAAAGGCAGGTAGCACAGGACGCAGGAGCTGTTCAGCTGCGTCATCAGAACAAGTGATACGTATTGTACCAGCGGGGTTGTCACGCAACTCACCAATTTTATCAAGCTCGGAGTTAATCTGGACAAAAAGGGGAGCCACCGTTTCCATCAAACGTTCACCGGCATCTGTCGGTGCAACATTGCGGGTCGTTCTGGTCAACAAACGAAGACCGAGGCGTGCTTCCAGGTTGCGGATAGTGTGACTCAGGGCCGACGGGCTGACACCCAGTCTTTTGGCAGCCCGGGTGAAACTTTGTTCTTTTGCTACCTCAATGAAGGCAAGGATATCATTCATTTTTCGCCTCGTTATTACTGAATCAAATTCACAAGTACATTCAAATTACCCCATCTAATCAAAATACGCTACCTGCTTTAGAATGGTTTCATTGTCTCAAACCAGGATTAAATAATGAATACATTACAGACCGTGACCGGTTATAACCGCCATCACGGAAATCACCCTCTGTGGGGGGCCGTATTTTCAATGGCTCTGGGCGTTGTGGTACTTATCGCCTCCGAGTTTATGCCCGTCAGCCTGCTGACACCTATCGCTCAGGATTTGGGTATCAGCCAGGGTCATGCCGGTCAGGCCATCTCCATTTCCGGACTCTTTGCCGTCATCAGCAGTCTGCTGAATGCTCCCTTGACGGGGCATCTGGACCGAAAAAAAGTCCTGCTTTTTTTTACCCTGCTTCTGACACTTTCTGGCCTGATGGTCACGTTTGCCGGTAATGGTACTTTGTTTATGGCAGGACGCGCGTTGCTGGGCATTGCAATCGGGGGTTTCTGGTCGATGTCGACCGCCACGGTAATGCGTCTGGTACCTTCACATGCCGTAGCAAAGGGACTGGCGCTAATCAATGGGGGAAATGCGCTTGCTGCTACTATCGCTGCACCACTCGGTAGTTTTCTGGGCCAATATATCGGCTGGCGTGGCTCCTTTTTTGTCATTGTTCCACTGGCTGTTATCGCCTTTCTCTGGCAATGGCGCAGTATTCCGTCTTTACCAGGTATAAAAGAAAAACATGTATCCGCAAATCCGTTCCGTCTGCTACTGATCCCACAGGTTTCACTGGGAATGACAGGGATCCTGTTTTTATTCATGGGGCAATTTGCTGTCTTTACCTATCTACGTCCCTTCCTGGAAGAAGTCACTCACATATCAGTGACACAACTCTCGCTGTTCTTGCTGTTTCTGGGTGCTTTTGGATTAGTCGGCACCTGGTTCATCGGCCATCTTTTACAACACAGGCTCTTTATCTACCTGATGGCCATTCCTTTATCGATGGCTGTCATTGCAGGGCTTTTGATTGAGTTCGGTCCGTCTTCACTTGCCGTCGGCATTCTTCTGGCTGTCTGGGGATTAATTGCGACGCCAGCGCCTGTGGCATGGGGTCTCTGGCTAAGCAAAGCGCTGCCAGATAACGCAGAGGCCGGTGGAGGGTTGATGGTAGCGGTGATTCAGTTAGCTATCACCCTGGGTGCCGGTATTGGCGGGATATTATTCGATGTTGTGGGTTGGTGGAGCCCATTTGCTTTTGGCCTTCTGTTACTCGTGGGATCAGCAGTAGCCGCATGGGCTACTTGGAAAAACAACGTACATATAGCTCGTTCAGTCGTGAGCTATTGATGTATTTAAGTAATCAAAATGAGGTATCCCGATGAAAAAGTTCCTGACCGTACTGGCGCTGATCTCCACAAGCGCCATGGCAACCGATAGCAACAAATGGGATAACGTCTTCCCACAAAGTGACAATGTGGTGGTTGAAAATGTAACGTTCAAAAATCGTTTCAATATAACTATCGCTGCAGATATGTATCTTCCGAAAGACATTGATCGCCGCCAGAAGCATGCGGCAATCATCGTAGGTCACCCCTATGGCAGCATTAAAGAACAATCCAGCGGTCTTTATGCACAGCAGATGGCAGAAAGAGGTTATGTCACCCTCGCGTTTGATAATTCATTTGCTGGAGAAAGCGGCGGTGAGCCGCATCACATTTCTTCTCCGGAAATCTATGCTGAGGATTTCAGCGCTGCCGTTGATTTTATTGGCACCCGACCTTTCGTTGACCGGAACCGTATCGGCGTCATTGGGATCTGCGGTAGCGGCGGTTTTGCCATTAGCGCAGCCCAGGTAGATCCTCGAATGAAAGCCATCGCAACCGTCAGCATGTACGATATAGGTTCGGCAAGCCGTCAGGGCCTGTCCGCTACCCCAGACAACACGCAGATAGCGAATACGCTGAAAGCCATCAGCGAACAGCGCTGGGCGGATTATGAAAAAGGCACGCTGGCTATGCGCCCTGGCGTACCCGAAACGCTGAATAAGGGCAGCAACGTAGTGGAAAGAGAATTCTACGATTTCTACAGAACGCCACGAGGCCAGCATCCCCGCGCAACCACAGAGATGTCAGTAACCAGCAGTGCGGCACAGATGAATTTTTATCCCTTTGACCACATCGAGACTATCTCCCCGCGTCCTCTGCTGTTTATCGCAGGCGAACATGCACACTCACTCATCTTCAGTGAAGAGGCATACAAACGTGCTGCTGAACCAAAAGAGCTGTATCTCGTGAAAGGAGCCGGTCACGTTGATTTGTACGATAAGACGAACCTGATCCCGTTCGATAAGCTGGATACCTTCTTTGAACAGTATCTTAAATAATCCGACACCATACCGGGATGTATTAATACATCCCGGTCACTGCTGCTCATCATCTTATGTCATGCACTTTCTGCTGAGGTTTATATGAGACCGAAAATAATTTGCCATATGATCAGTTCTGTTGATGGACGTCTTCATGTTGAGCGATGGACACCCCCCTCTGCCGGTACGGACCGGAATATTATCAGCACTACCTATGAATCCGTAGCCGAACGTCTACAAGGGGATGGATGGATTGTAGGTCGTAAAAGTATGACCCCAATGGCAAAAGGTCAGCCTGCCTTTTTTCCCACCTCAGGAGCAAACCTGCGAACAACCTTCATTGGTGAGCGGCTGAATCGCTCTCTGGCCATTGCCGTTGATCTGACCGGTAAACTGCACTACGGAAAATCGCACATGAGTGGCGAGCATTATGTCGCGATCCTCGGTAAAAACGTTCCGGATACTTATCTCGAAGAGTTACGTGAAACAGGCGTTTCGTATCTCTTCGCCGGTGAAGATGGAACCGATCTGGTGTCTGCGATGGAAACACTCAGGCAGGATTTTGGTGTTGAAACGCTTCTTCTTGAAGGAGGCGGTGTGACCAATGGCTATTTTCTTAAAGCAGGCTTGATCGATGAATTGAGCCTGTTGGTTTACCCTGGTATTGATGGCCTTGCGGGTGTGTCATCCATTTTTGAGTATGCGGGCGGTCATGGCGAACATCCGGCGGCTGGGTACACCTTACGACTTATCTCCAGTGACGTGCTCGAGGGCGGTATTGTTTGGCTTCGCTATCAGTTTGAAAAAGTGTGTTGTGCCGCAACCTGACGGAGAATGGTATCGATATGAATTTTATAAAAAACCATAAGTGGTTAACCTTATTTATGCTGTTGCTCCTTGTCACGGCGGGTACCGTCGTTATTTTTCTGCAGACACCGGTATTTGGATCTTTGCCCGAGGGACAGCGCCTGTCGAGAATTGAACAGTCAAAAAATTACATTGAGGGTCAGTTCAGAAATCAGGTGGATACCCCGATGTTTTCAGAAGGAAATAACTTCCTGACAGTGAATATCAGATACCTGTTTACCAAAACTGAACGCCTGGCCCCTGAAGAGCCACTTCCCGTTGTCAAGATGGATTTAAAAAATCTGGATCGCAATCAGGACGTGGTTATCTGGCTCGGACATTCCGGCTATTTTATTCAGCTTAACGGTAAACGTATTCTGGTTGATCCGGTATTACGCCCCCGCGCTTCACCAATTGGGTTTGGCGGAAAGGCATTTCCCGGTACCACGCCCTATCAGCCTGAAGATTTGCCGGCTGTGGATTATCTGCTCATCAGCCATGACCACTATGACCATCTGGACTTCCCGACCGTGCTGGAGCTTAAAGAAAAAACTGGCGCTGTGATCACGGGATTGGGAGGTGGACAGAACTTTGTACGCTGGGGTTATCCCGAAAGCAAAATTCATGAGCTGGACTGGGATGAATTTATGAAAACGGGATCCGGTATGACGTTCTACGCCATTCCAGCCCGTCATTACTCAGGTCGGGCTCTGTCAGGAAACAAAACGCTGTGGACAGGTTTTATCATTGAGTCGCCCGAACATCGCATCCTCCTGAGTGGCGATAGTGGTTATGGCCCGCATTACAAAGCGATTGGGGATCGCTTCAAAAGTTTTGACTTGGTGGCTCTTGATATGGGTCAGTACGATCCTCTCTGGCCTTATATCCATATGACGCCGGAAGAAGCAGCCAAAGCCGCAAACGATCTTCATACGCGGGCATTACTCCCTGCGCATGTTGGACGTTTTTCTCTGGCGGGTCATTCTTGGGATGACCCATTTACCCGTATTTCTGCCGCCAGTCAGGGACAACCCTACAAACTCGTTACACCGATAATAGGCGAACCGGTACTGCTGGATAATCCACGTCAGGCATTCAGTGCCTGGTGGAACGGTCTTCAGTAAAAGGGAGTTTTTGGCTCCCATCAAATCATTATAACGGAGTATTTTATGAAAGTGATTGTTGTAAACCAAACAGGTGGGCCCGACGTTATGGCCGTTGATGATATTCAGCTAGGAACGCCAGGAGCAGGTGAAGTACTCATCAGGAATCTCGCCATCGGCGTTAATTATACCGATGTTTACTCCCGAAGTGGCGCTTTCCCCCCGGCACAGCTGCCTTTCATACCCGGAAAGGAGGCCGCTGGCGAGGTTGTCGCCGTGGGAAAAGACGTTGATGATTTTAAACCCGGTGATCGTGTTGCCTATGTGGAAACACCCGGTGCTTACGCTGAGTTTAATGTTGTACCTGTTCATTTTGTTGTGCATTTACCCGATACAGTCAGTTATGTGACTGCAGCCGCTTCTCTGCTAAAGGGGCTAACGGCGCATTTCTTGATCCACAAAACGTTTCAGGTTGAGGCTGGCCATACAGTACTTATCCATGCGGCAGCTGGCGGGGTAGGCTCGATACTCACACAGTGGGCAAAACATAAAGGCGCACGGGTAATTGGTACTGTTGGTTCAGAGGAAAAAGGGAGAATTGCACGTCAGAATGGATGTGATGAAGTGATTAACTACCGTGAAGAAGATTTTACCACAAAAGTAAGAAGTATGACCGGAGGCGAAGGTTGTCATGTCGTTTATGACAGTGTGGGTAAATATACCTTCCCAGGCTCGCTTGATTGCCTGCGGCCATTCGGTTACTTCGTCAGCTTTGGTTTTGCTTCTGGCCCTATTCCGCCTTTTGATATCCGCATGCTCGTCGAGAAAGGGTCTTTATATGCCACCTGGCCCGGTCTGACGATGTATCTTCATAACCGAAATGATGTGATTTCAATGAGTGCTGAATTGTTTGAGGCAATCGGTAAAGGGATTATAAGAATACCTGCTCCAGACCATCTTGCGCTGGAAGACGTTGCAGAGGCGCATCGCCAGCTTGAGTCGAGGGAGAATACCCGAACGATGGTACTCATACCGTAAAAAACTGGCTCCCAGGTTGTCAGCCACCGTTAGCCTAAATCGCTGGCAATGTGTTTTAGCAGGCTGATCGGCATAAATTTTGATGCAATCGATACAAAAATGCTCAGCGTCATAGCAAAAATGCCGCCGGGTAGGTGTGTTCATTATTCTGTTGAGTTGTTTGGAACAGTATAGAAATCGGAATATTTTCCCCAGTCATATTCAGGCGTCACCAGGGCGCTATTTATTGGATCGCGGTTAAAAGTGATGAGTGAGAATAAAGTACGATGTTGTAAGGATTTTATTTCCCATCAAGTTAATAGCGACCAGAATAAAGGCCATCTGTTAATACAGATGGCCTTTAAAACGTTCTTGACCCAGACTTTATCTTAAGTTGGTTTTGAAAAACTGTTCAAACTTGGTAAAAGGTATTTTACCGGCCGCATTGTCGTACAAGTCCACATGGTTTGCGCCCGGGACCACTACTAGCTCTTTATCTTTACTGCCAACTGCCTTAAAAGCATCTTCGGCAAAATACCGTGAATGCGCCTTCTCGCCCGTTACGATAAGCGTTGGGATAGTGATTTCATTGGCGTAGCTCAGCAATGGCATATTCATAAACGATAGCGGCATTGTCGCTGTCCATGCCCCGGTTGAGTTAACGGAGCGCTCATGGAAACCGCGCGGCATGCGATAGTAATCAAAAAACTCTTTGAGTATTGGATGAGGATCTGCCGGTAGTGTTTCTGGTAAAATACGCTCGCCCGCACTGACGTTGCCGCTCTGGTCGACGTTAATATCGTGACCGCCCTGTGCAAAGGTACCATTTTCCGCATCCTTCCAGCGCTGTTCGTTCAGGTATTGCAACACCGCACGGCGATCGGCTGTTGAATAACGGTCTTTGCCATTGCCGACGCCATGACCCATCGCTCGGCTCATATCGTACATTACGCTGGTCGCGACCGCTTTAACGCGGGTATCCATTGCCACCGTATTCAGTGCCATACCGCCCCAGCCGCAAATACCGAGTATGCCTATACGATTGCGATCGACCTCTGTTTGTAATCCTAAGAAATCAACTGCTGCGCTAAAATCCTCCGTATTGACATCCGGTGAGGCAACGTTGCGCGGGTAACCACCGCTTTCCCCCGTCCAGGAAGGATCAAAGGCCAGCGTGACAAAGCCTTGCTCCGCCATAGTTTGTGCATACAGACCGCTAGATTGCTCCTTGACCGCACCAAAAGGTCCGCTCACAGCAATCGCAGCAAGCTTTTTATCTCCCCGGTCTTTTGGAATGTAGAGATCACCAACCAGTGTGATCCCATACCGGTTCTGAAATGACACTTTACGGTGATCTACGTTAGTGCTTTCGGCGAAGGTCTTGTCCCATTTCGTAACCATCGAAATTGGGGCGTTTGGATTTTTGGTATCAGCATAACTCATTGTCGTAGCTCCACTTAATGATGCAAATAGCAATATGGAAGGTATCGCAGCAGTCAGTTTTCGTGTAAGAGTCATCATCGAAAGTACCTCTAAAAAAAGATGTAGGTTCAGGTTTCATACGGACAACACTGCTGTGTTTGTTTCAATAGGCCTATTATAGTTAGCAAAATTAGTGCTGATAAGAGGGTGAAAAATGCTAGAATTAATACCATATTGTTATAAATAAATGCTGAGATTGGAGTAATTAGGGGAACATATCGATGGCAAAACGGGAAAACTATAACGAGCTTTACCTGTTCATGCAGGTGGTACGAGAAGGCAGTTTTACCGCCGCGGCGCAACGGATTGGGCTTGCTCAATCAGGGGTAAGCCGTTCTGTTCGCGAGCTTGAAGAGCGATTGGGTGTCCAGTTGCTGGTGCGCACCACGCGTAAACTGTCGCTGACTCAAGCAGGGGAGCAACTCTACCAGAAGACAGAATCTGGATTTGATGCGTTAGATCTTGGGCTTGCTACACTGGCACATTATCGCGAGACCCCCTCCGGCACGGTCCGTATCAATGCCAGCCAGCACGCCATTGATAAATGCCTTCTGCCAAAGCTTGCTGTATTTAAACAACGCTATCCTGATATCAGGCTGGAGCTGATGAATGAGAGTCGGTTCGTCGATATCATCGAGGAAAGATTCGATGCCGGCGTCCGCCTAGGACCAGAAGTAGTAAATGGTATGGTAGCGGTTCGCATTACACCCGATATGGAAATGGCGATTGTCGCTACCCCCGAGCATTTTCGTCGCTACGGTTTTCCACAAACGCCCGCTGATTTAGCGATCCATCCCTGTATTGCTTATCAGTTTTCCGATGGCAGTTTGTATCAGTGGGAGCTGAATCAGGATGATAAAAAAATTACGCACCGACCACAAGGGCAATGGGCCTTATCTGACAGCTATATGGAAGCAGAAGCGGCCAGGCTGGGGCTTGGGCTGGCATATGTTCCTGTCGAGCTGGTTGCTGATGATCTAGAACGGGGTAGGCTTATCAGGGTTTTGCAGCGCTACAGTCTGCGAATGGAGGGATTGTTTCTTTATTATCCTCACCGTAACGTGTCCCCAGCCTTAAGAATGGTCATTGATACGCTGAAAATTTGATCCTTAGTGATAATCTATCTTTCACTGTTTATATTCTCTTTGGGTGATATCCAGCTATTGCCTTAGGATTGCTTAGAGCGAGGAGCGGACGTTAAACTAGAAAACATTCTGTATTCGGTCTTTGACAGCATAATGTTGGGGCGAAAAAGGGCTTTGTTGAATAAATCGGGTTTAGATAAAACTACCCCCTATCAGTCGTTTTCTCAGGCAATCCGTACACTTTCTGGCATGCCTGCACGCGTCATTTTGTTTGAGGCACGGATCATGGCCATAGCCTCTCCGACCTGTGCATCATAGTCACGCAGCGTTAGGTGCCCGCCGAACAGTTGTTTTACACGAGACATCGCCGTTTCCGCCACCGACCGCCGGTTGTAAGCTGTATTCCATTTCCAGTAGGCGTTACTCCCCGTAAGCCGCTGCCTCGCTACCGCCTGATTTCGGTCTGCGTACTCCGTTGGCCAGTAGCCTGCGCGGGTTCGCGGTGGGATAAGTGCCTTGATTTTCTTACGTCTTAGCTCGTCATGGCACCGTTTTGTGTCATAAGCCCCATCAGCTGAAGCGACCCTGATTTTCCGGTGGGTCTGGCGGATAAGACCTGGGAATGCCTCCGCATCGGTCACGTTGTTCAGTGACAGGTCAGCACAGATAACCTCGTGGGTTTCGGCGTCCACGGCGAGGTGCAATTTTTGCCAGACGCGGCGCTTTTCCTTACCGTGCTTTTTAACCTTCCACTCGCCCTCACCGAAAACTTTTAAGCCGGTGTAATCGATAACAAGATGGGTAATCTCACCGCGTGTGGGGTTTTTAAACGGGGTGCAGACGGACTTGGCCCGTCTGCTGACGCAGGAATAATCCGGGCAACGAAGCGGGGGCTTCATTAACGTAAAAATAGAATCAATGAATCCCTGAGCGGCACGTAGCGTGAGACGAAAGAAGCGTTTGAGCATCAGTACGGTGGAAATAGCTAATGCAGAATAACGTTGTGGGCGCCCTCGTGAAGACGTTTTTGGGTCGTCGTACCAGGCCTGGGTGGCCGACTCATTAAGCCAGAATGTCAGCGAACCACGGTTGACGAGAGCCTTGTTGTAGGCCGCCCAGTTAGTGATCTTGAATTTTTGCTTTGCCACGGGATACCGCTACGGGATCAGGAGTGTGATGATCTGATCCTGATTGCAGTCAGAAGTTCGATTTATTCAACAAAGCCATCTGTGATGTGAATCTTGAAGAGCGATGGTTGGACTTGATTATCGCTGGTGCGAAGAATCATCGTGAGCTGCGTATTCCCATCATTAGCGAGCTGTTTCCCCGCTTGGAGATACTGGTGACCCGCTCACTCGAGGCTGGTGCCGAACCGGAAGAGCAGTTGTTCAATGTGAATCATTTTGATGTCGGGCGCAGGGTGAAACAACAGGGGGAGATGAGCGACATGGGCATCTATCCTATCCGGGCCTTTTTTCGACGTCTTTCGCGGGAGTGCCGGTTTACAGTCAGCCCCACCGATTTAGGCATACGGTAGCCACCAACATGATGAAATCCCCGGATCGCAATATTTAGGCGGTAAAGCGCCTACTGAGGCATTCCAGTTTGCGTTCTACACTGGAGTACATTGATGAAGATGTAGAGGGTTTGCGGGATATTATGGAGCAGGAGTTTAAGCGTTAGGTCAGCAAGCCAAAGGGGTAAGGTATCTCCTTGACTCAGTTTGACATTTGCAAACGAAATTTGTAAAAATCGTAAGCAAAAAAATCCCGCCTACAGCAATAGGCGGGACTATCAAGAGCCTTTTTACAACAACCGGGTAATGCTATCACTGAGTGAAATCTTTCAACTACGCCTTCGGTTATTGCGTGTTCTGACCCATTTCGTACCTGTCAGGTTTTTGTCCTGAAACCTTGACAAGCGCTTCTGAATATGGTGCCCGGACTCGGAATCGAACCAAGGACACGGGGATTTTCAATCCCCTGCTCTACCGACTGAGCTATCCGGGCAACGGGGCGCATTAAACCGTATTTGGCCCTGTGTCGTCAATGGATTTCTGTCACAAAGCCGAGCGATTGCTCTAATTTCAAGCAAGGGCAGGGCTACCTTCCTGCGCAAGAATTCTCCCTCAAAATGCCCGATACCAGAGATCGAAAAACTCACCCCAACAATGTTCATCCCTGCCTATTCCCTAATCAAGTTAATGTTAGTGATAAGTACAACATGTTACATGCATGTATTTTAAGGCTATTGTTATTTTTAAATGTGATCAGTGTAACTTTAATAACATATTATCTGTGTTATGTTTCGATAATAACATCATTAGTTCCCGGCAAACGTCAGGATACAAGGCTCGGCAACAGAACGTAAAAGTTCACAGATAATTTTGGGGAAAAAATGAAATATATCATAGGGATAGTTTGTATTTTTACTATCTGTATTTTGGCACTTTTAGTGAGCAACGATCGCAAAAACATCCGCTATCGTCCGATTTTCGTCATGCTGGCCTGCCAGTTTTTGATGACTGCGCTGTTGCTTAAGACCGACGTAGGCAATAAAGTCATCGGCGTGATCGCCGAGGTATTTGGCAATTTACTGTCCTATGCCAATGAAGGGGTGAACTTCGTCTTTGGTGGTTTGGTAAACCACGGCGAGATCTCTTTCTTCCTGTCCGTTTTACTGCCCATCGTGTTTATCTCTGCGCTGATCGGCATCCTGCAACACTGGCGCATTCTTGGTTTCATCATCAAGTACATCGGTCTGGCGCTGAGCAAAGTCAACGGTATGGGCCGTTTAGAGTCCTATAACGCGGTGGCTTCGGCGATCCTTGGCCAGTCTGAAGTGTTCATCTCGGTTAAAAAACAACTCGGCCTGCTGCCGGAGCATCGTCTATATACGCTGTGTACCTCGGCCATGTCGACGGTCTCAATGGCGATTGTGGGCGCTTACATGGTGATGTTAGATCCGCGCTATGTAGTGACCGCTTTGGTGCTGAACCTGTTTGGTGGCTTTATCATGGCGTCACTGATCAACCCTTATCAGGTGAAGCCTGAGGAAGACATTCTGGATGTTATTGAAGGGGAGAAGCAGAGCTTCTTCGAAGTCCTGAGCGAATACATCCTCGATGGCTTCAAGGTGGCGATTATCGTTGGCGCGATGCTGATTGGCTTTATTGCACTGATCACCATGGCTAACGCGCTATTCACCGCTGCATTTGGAATTTCCTTCCAAGGCGTGTTGGGTTACGTGTTCTCTCCATTGGCTTTCCTGGTGGGCGTACCGTGGCACGAAGCGGTGCAGGCCGGTGGCCTGATGGCAACCAAGATCGTCAGCAACGAATTTGTTGCCATGCTCAACCTGTCGCAGGGTGACTACAACTTCTCTGAACGTACCATGGCGATTATCTCGGTGTTTCTGGTGTCGTTCGCCAACTTCTCCTCTATCGGTATTATTGTCGGTGCCATCAAGGCGTTGGACTCCAAGCAAGGTAACGCCGCAGCCCGCTTTGGCCTGAAGCTGCTTTACGGCTCCACGCTGGTCAGCTTCCTGAACGCCGCCGTCGTAGGTTTCTTCTTTTAATTATCTCAAGGCCACATCGAGAGGCTGTGGCCTGCTATCGCTATAACAATAAGGAATATGTGATGAAAATGACTTCTCCCCTCAAGCTATCATTATTGGCCCTGTTGGTTGCAGGCGCTGCGCATGCCGCAACGGTGGATCTCCGTATCATGGAAACCACCGACGTTCACGGCAACATGATGGATTTTGACTATTACAAAGATAAAGCTACCGCTCAGTATGGCTTGGTGAGGGCGGCGACACTGATTGATGCAGCCCGTGCGCAAGCAACCAACAGCGTGTTGGTCGATAACGGCGATATCATCCAGGGTAGCCCGATGGCGGACTACGCTGCGGCCAACCTGAAAAAGGGTGATGTGCATCCGGTTTATCAGGCGATGAACACTCTGGATTATGCGGTCGGTAGCCTGGGCAACCACGAGTTCAACTACGGACTGGATTACCTGAAAATGGCGATTAGCGGGGCCAAATTCCCGTACATCAACGCCAACGTCTATGATGCCAAGACCAACAAGCCTTATTTCAAACAGTACCTGATCGTGGAAACGCCGGTAAAAGATACCGAGGGTAAAGAGCATAAGCTGCGTATCGGTTATATCGGTTTTGTCCCACCACAGGTAGTGCTGTGGGACAAGGACAAGCTGTCGGGCAAGGTGATTACCAAAGATATTACCGAAACTGCCAAGGAGCTGGTGCCACAGATGCGTAAGGAAGGGGCGGATATCGTGATTGCTATCGCCCACTCCGGCATCTCCGCCGATCCTTACAAGGCGCTGGCAGAAAACTCGGTCTACTACCTCACGCAGGTTCCAGGTATCGATGCCATTACCTTTGGCCACTCTCACGGTATCTTCCCAAGCAAGGATTTCGCCGCTATTCCTGGGGTGGATCTTGAAAAGGGTACGGTCAACGGTGTACCTGCAGTCATGCCGGGCCACTGGGCGGATAACCTGGGGGTGATCGATCTGGTGCTGGAAGGGGAAACCAATAACTGGAAGGTGGTCTCCAGCCGTGCAGAGGCTCGCCCAATCTTTGATAAGAAGAATGACAAATCGCTGGTCGATGCCAAAGCCTCGCTGGTGAAAACGCTGGAGCAGGCGCATAACGACACCCGTGAGTTCGTTAACAAGCCAATTGGCACCATTGCCGAAGATACCAATACCTATCTGTCATTAGTGCAGGACTCCTCGGCGATCCAGATTATCCGTGCGGCGCAGAAAGCCTACGTTGAGCACTTTATTCAGGGCGATCCGGATCTGGCGGATATTCCAGTATTGTCGGCAGCCGCACCGTTCAAAGCAGGTGGCAGGAAGAACGATCCGGCGGCCTTTGTCGATATGCGTAAAGGACCTCTGAGCTTTCGTAACGCGGCCGATCTGTATCAGTATTCCAACACGCTGGCGGCAGTGAAAGCGAAGGGTAGCGATCTGAAAGAGTGGTTGGAGTGCTCTGCGGGCATGTACAACCAAATCGACGTGAAAAGTGAAAAGCCCCAGTCGTTGCTCAACTGGAACGGTTTCCGGGCCTACAACTTCGATATGTTCGACGATCTGAGCTATCAGATCGACGTGACCCAGCCAGCGCGTTATGACGTGGACTGCAACGTGATTAATCCACAAGCCCAGCGTATCAAGTCATTGACCTACAAAGGTAAGCCTGTGGTCGCAGACGCGCCATTCCTGGTTGCCGTGAACAATTACCGGGCATTTACCGGCAAGTTCGCCGGTACGGGTGAAAAAAATATCGTTATCTCCTCGCCGGATGAAGTGCGCACTATCGTAGCCAACTACATCTCTGAGCAGACTAAACAGCATGGCGTATATAAGCCAGAAGTAAAAAATAGCTGGCGAATCGCCAAGATTACTGCGGATAAGCCGTTGGATATCCGAATTGAAACCTCACCAAGCGATAATGCGGCAGATTACATCAAACAGGCCGCTCAGCACCCAATGACGCTGGTAGGAAAAGACGATATCGGCTTTGCCGTTTACAAGATTGATTTGCAGAAATAAAGCACCGGGGAATGACAATGAGAATGGTTGATATCATCGCCAAAAAGCGCGATGGAAAAGAACTGACTACGCAAGAGATTGAGTTTTTTGTTAACGGCTACACCCGGGGAGATATTCCGGATTACCAGGCCAGTGCCCTGGCGATGGCGATCTTCTTCCAGGATATGAACGATCGTGAGCGTGCCGATCTGACCATGTCGATGGTGAACTCCGGTGACGTGATCGATCTCTCGGCGATCGAAGGCGTCAAGGTCGATAAGCACTCGACCGGCGGCGTGGGTGATACTACCACGCTGGTGCTGGCACCTCTGGTAGCAGCGCTGGATATCCCGGTCGCGAAGATGTCGGGTCGTGGCCTGGGGCATACCGGTGGCACCATCGATAAGCTGGAAGCGGTTGCCGGGTTCCACGTGGAAATCTCCAGCGAGCAGTTTATTGAACTGGTTAACCGCGACAAGGTAGCGGTGATTGGCCAGACCGGTAACCTGACTCCGGCGGACAAGAAGCTGTATGCGCTGCGGGATGTGACCGGCACGGTAAACTCAATTCCGCTGATTGCCGGTTCGATCATGAGCAAGAAGATCGCTGCGGGTGCCGACGCCATCGTACTCGATGTGAAAACCGGTGCCGGTGCGTTTATGAAAACCACTGAAGATGCCATCGAGCTGGCGACGGCGATGGTGCGCATTGGTAATCACGTGGGCCGTAATACCATGGCGGTGATCTCCGATATGTCGCAGCCCTTGGGTTACGCCATCGGTAATGCGCTGGAAGTGAAAGAAGCCATCGATACGCTGCGTGGCGAAGGCCCGGAAGATCTGACCGAGCTGGTCATGCAGTTGGGTAGCCAAATGGTCGTACTGGCGAAGAAGGCCGATTCGTTACCGGCAGCGCGTGCCATGCTGCAAGAGGTGATCGATAACGGCAAGGCGCTGGCCAAGTTCCGTGACTTCCTGGCCAACCAGGGCGGAGATGCTTCAATGGTGGACCATCCAGAGAAGCTGCCGCAGGCTAAATACCTGATTGAAGTCCCCGCCAGGCAGGCCGGTGTAGTAGCCAATATCGTGGCCGACGAAATCGGTGTGGCAGCCATGTTGCTCGGTGCCGGTCGTGCCACCAAGGAAGATGACATCGATCTGGCCGTGGGCCTGATGATGCATAAAAAAGTTGGCGATCGGGTCGCCATCGGTGACTCACTGGTGACGATCCATGCCAACCGCCCAGATGTGGCGAACGTCATGGAGAAAATCTATGACAGCATCACCCTTGCCGATAAGGCGCAAGCGCCAAAACTGATCCATACCATTATTACAGAATAACTACGTTAGCCGTGTGTCACCCTGGTCGCAGGGTGACATATTTCCATCATTATCTAGAAATAATGTGATCGAATTAAAATAGTTCTGGGTGAGTTAATAGAAAATGGGACTTTCTATGAATAGAATAAATAAATTAAAAATAAATAAACCGCTGGCATTGTTTGCACTGATGTTTTCTTTACCGCTCTCTGCTGAAGAAATTAAGGCTGATAATCATATTTTCTCCAGCTTTCTGAACGATAGTCATGCGGATCTCTCGTTCCGTAATGTGTTTAAAAACTTAAGCACCGAGGATTACGGCGAGCGCTCCATCCAGACGGCTTGGGGGCAGGGGATCACTCTCGATTATCAGTCCGGCTATTTTGCGGATATGCTGGGGGTAGACGCTTCGTATTATGGCGTGATTAAACTGGCCGCCAGTGATGATTTCTGGGGTCGTAGCGTGTTGTATAACGACAACGGCGAGGCTAAGGGTTTCAACAAGCTGGGCCAGCTCTACCTGAAAGGGCGTTTGGGTGATGACGATACCTATTTGCACCAGTATTACGGCTGGCAGCAGATTAAGAAGTGGGGGGCACTCAACAACTCCACACGTGCCATTCCAAGCACCTACCTCGGCTGGCGTGGCGAAGCGGCCACCGGGCCAGTTCGGCTACGCGGTGCCTACGTGACCCGCTATAGCGACAGGGATTCTCCAGATAAGATCCATTTCCGCACCGCGGATAAAAAGGAGATCAGCAGCATTGTGACCGGTGAATTGAGCTATAGCGATCACGGTTATAGCGCGCTCTATTTCCTGGGCGAGAGCCATAACTATCTGCAACGCCACGGGATGGAATTGGGTTGGCAACCAGCCTCCTGGGCAGAGAATCGCCTCAAGTTTGCCAGCCAGGTGTATTACAACCATGGTTTGCAAGACTGGACCCGCATGTCCACCCGTCACAAGACGTTCGATGATGATGCCTACCATTATGCGATGTACGCCGAATGGCATGCCGAGCGTTGGAAGCACAAGGTTGGAGCTTCATACACCCGGGCTTCACTCGATAATGGCAACGGTTTAGGGCGTTTTGAGTGGCACTTGGCCAAACACAGCCGCGGCACCTTTAACTCCATGGCCGATAGTTGGGGTAATGATTATGTTGGCGATAAGGAAAAGATGTTGGCCTGGACCTTCGGCTATGCCGTTACGCCAGAGGTTGAGCTGGGGATGGTCACCAACTATGGCTGGGGGATGAAGTACCGTGGTCATAGCATCGAGCGTGGTGAAACCCTGGTTTACTCTCGCTGGATGCCGTCGCAGCCTGCGCTGAAAAATCTGGCGTTTCAACTGTCTGGTGGTCCATCCTGGAACTACCAGAGCCAGAGCAACCAGCCGAAGCTGACCTCAGATGGTAAGCCGATGCGTGCTCAGAACCACTCGATTGAGTTCCAGGTGGATTACAAGTTCAACCTGTTCTAAGCAAAAACTGTCCCGCCGTGTGGGGAAATCCACACGGTATCAATAAATAATTATGCATTAATAGTAACTATTAACCGGCTTGAACCCTCGAAAAAAACGTGTAATCATTGCGCCAAATCCCCCTTCATCATAAGTCAGAGGAGAACAGGCATGGCGGGTTTCACCACCTCGGCGCGGCTGCGCTCCAGACATCTTTGTGTTTCCCTAACCTCCGTTATGCGGTAAAGCTACCCGATGCTCGCTGTTAGGCATGATTAAAAATAGAGCTGCGGCTCTGATTTTACTGATGTCTATCGGATGCTGCCGATCCCAGTTCCCGATAGTAGTTGATGCTTATCCGCATCGGCCAGTCATGGTTGCGCCCTGGCTCATCACTTTGCCGGGATAACCAGGGTTATCTCATTATGTGCCCAGTGGCACACCCTCATCCTTAACCGTTTGAGACTCAGCATGATGAAAGAATTGAAGATAGCAACCAGCGCCAGCCTGGTAGCCAGCATTGAAACCCTGCGCGAAATCGTGCGCGTAGGGCAGACTGACTATACCGATGTGGCGGCGGCCGTGGTCTCCGTTAGCGATGTGGATGCCGGTATTCTGGCAACGCTCAAAGCGACCGGTTTTGAGATCCCGACGTTTGTTGCCGTTGAGGGGGATGAACAGCTCTCCCCGGATCACCTGCCGTTGATTACTGGCGTATTTGCCTTGGCCGCCGCGACCAAAGCGTTTTACATGGCGCAGTTGGAAGCCGCCGCCGATGCCTATGAGCAGGCGCTGTTACCACCGTTCTTCAAAACGCTGAAAACCTACGTGGAGATGGAGAACTCAACCTTTGCCTGCCCGGGCCATCAGGGCGGGGAGTTTTTCCGCAAACATCCGGCGGGGCGCAAGTTTTTCGAGTTTTACGGCGAAAAGATTTTCCGTTCGGATATGTGCAACGCCGATGTGAAGCTGGGCGATCTGCTGATCCACGAAGGTTCGGCCAAGGATGCACAAAAGCACGCGGCGAAAGTGTTCAACGCCGATAAAACCTACTTCGTACTGAACGGCACCTCGGCATCCAATAAAGTGGTGACCAACGCGCTGCTGACGCGTGGCGATCTGGTGCTGTTCGATCGTAATAACCATAAATCCAATCACCACGGCGCGTTGATCCAGGCCGGGGCGACGCCGGTGTATCTGGAAACCGCGCGTAATCCGTTTGGTTTTATCGGCGGCATCGATTCTCAATGCTTTGATGAAGGATACCTACGCGAGCAGATCCGCCATGTTGCCCCGGAAAAAGCCGCTGTGGCTCGACCATTCCGCCTGGCGATCATTCAGCTCGGCACCTATGACGGTACGATTTACAACGCCCGTCAGGTGATCGATACCATTGGCCATCTGTGTGATTACATTCTGTTTGATTCGGCCTGGGTGGGGTATGAAGGCTTTATCCCGATGCTGAAAGAGTGCTCGCCGCTGCTGTTGGAACTGGATGAGCATGACCCGGGGATTTTCGTTACGCAATCGGTGCATAAGCAGCAGGCCGGGTTCTCGCAGACTTCGCAGATCCATAAGAAAGACGATCACATCAAAGGCCAGAAGCGCCACTGCAATCACAAGCATCTCAACAATGCGTTTATGCTGCATGCCTCAACCAGCCCGTTTTATCCGCTGTTTGCCGCGCTGGACGTTAACGCCAAGATGCATGCCGGTGCAGCGGGCCGCCGCATGTGGATGGAGTGCGTCAAGCTGGGGATCGACACGCGTAAACAGCTGCTGGCACGCTGCTCGCAGCTGCGGCCCTTTATTCCGCCGCAGGTGGCAGGCAAAGACTGGCAGGACTACGATACCGACCTGATCGCTAACGACGCACGCTTCTTCAACTTTGTCCCGGGCGAGCAATGGCACGGCTTTACAGGCTATGCGCAGGGGCAGTATCTGGTCGATCCTTGCAAGCTTCTTCTGACCACGCCGGGGATTGATGTGGCCACCGGTCAGTACACCGAGTTCGGTATCCCGGCGACCATTCTGGCCAACTTCCTGCGTGAGAACGGCATCGTGCCGGAGAAGTGCGATCTCAACTCGATCCTGTTCCTGCTCACCCCGGCGGAGAACCCGACGAAAATGGAACATCTGGTGGATATGCTGGTGCAGTTCGAGCGTTACGTCGAAGCAGATGCGCCACTGAGTGAGGTCTTGCCGACGGTCTATCGCAAGAATCAGCAGCGTTATGCAGGTTATACCATTCGTCAGCTGTGCCAGGAGATGCACGATCTGTACGTCAGCTTCGACGTGAAGCAGTTGCAAAAAGAGATGTTCCGTCAGGATCATTTCCCGCCGGTGATGATGAATCCGCAGGATGCCAACGTCGAGTTTATCCGCGACAACGTTGAGCTGGTGCCGATCGCTCAGGCTGCCGGGCGCATCGCGGCGGAAGGTGCCTTACCTTATCCACCGGGGGTGCTGTGTGTAGTTCCAGGAGAAGTGTGGGGTGGCGCGGTACAGCGTTACTTCCTGGCGCTGGAGGAGGGGATCAACCGCTTGCCTGGCTTCTCACCGGAGTTGCAGGGCGTGTATATCGAGAAGAAAGATCACGGCTGGAAACGGATTTTTGGCTATATGATCAAACCGTGATGTTGAGGGGGCCGATGGTCCCCTTGTGCATGACAAAGGGGGATGTCACCACTACATTGAGTAGAGTGGTATGACAACGAGTCCAACGATGAAAGATAGAAAATACGCCGCCTGGGTTGCCAAAGAAAAAAGAAAGTCTACGTTTCACAGTTTTGACTGGTTTTTGCTGGTTAACGGCTTGTTCTCTTTCTACCTGTTCCTCCAGCGTCTGGGGTCAGAGCTTTACCCGTCGTTAAGCCATTTGCTTCGTTCAGCTCCGGCGATCATCGTCGTGATGTTGGTCGCCTTCGTCACCTATGTAGTGTTGAAATTATTACGACCATACGGCGAAAATGCTCGTTGGTGGGGACTGATCGTTAGTGTGACGATTCTGTCACTATGTTGGTGTGCTGCCTTTCATCACCTGATTGTCATGGACAACGTTACCCTGGTCTATCCCTTGCTGATTGGCTTGGTGTTTGCCTCACTTATCCCCTTTTACCTCTCTCCTTTGCTGCTGTGCCTGTTTACGGTACCGATATTGGCGATGTCCATCAGCGAAAATATTATCCTGCGCGGTGCGGCCTCTGTGGCGAACGTGTTCTCTTATTTACTGATGCTGTTTCTGATCTACTCGGCCAAACGCATGTTGGAGAAATGGTTTATGTTGGCCATCGAGCGGGAAAGGGAGAACAAGCAACTGATTGACCGCCTAGGGAAATTGGCTAACCGCGATCCGCTGACCGGGCTGGCAAATCGGCGCTATTTCAGCAACTACTTCGACTCGGTGTTTTCTCGGGAGGCGGAGAGTCGGGAACCTTTCGCCATCATCCTGCTAGACGTGGATTTCTTTAAAAAATATAACGACCATTACGGCCACCAGATGGGGGATGAGTGCCTGATCCGCCTGGCCGAATGCTTTGAAAGTAGCGTACGTCGTTCACAGGATCTGGTGGCTCGTTACGGTGGAGAGGAATTTATCATTCTGCTGCCAAAAGCCGATCGTGCCGAGGCGATAGCGGTGGCCGAAAGGATCAAGACTCAGGTCGCGGCGATCGCGATCCCGCATGAAGGCTCCGACGTTGGGCAATGGGTCACGGTGAGCCAGGGAATTGCATTATGGCGAGCAGACGTGGGGCGTGAGCAACTGGTAGAGATGGCCGACAAGGCTCTGTATCAAACCAAGGCTAATGGACGCAACGGTTTTACATTGGCTGGGGGCCCCTCACCCCAACCCTCTCCCACAGGGCGAGGGAGTTGACCTGAGTGCTTGGTTGGCCTGTGCTGCTCCGGTAAATGCGGAGTAAGAAGCACGAGGATGGGGGATGGCACAGAAAAATCAGCGTATTCGAACTGTCCCCAAAAAGGAGTTGGTGCAGTGCTCAGGTGTGGAAGTTATTCTGTAAGAAGATGATGTTGAGGATGAATACCGTAGTTAAGATCTAGCTCGGTCGGTCCCCTCTCCCTGTGGGAGTGGGTGAGGGGAAACATGTCTCCCCCCAGCCCCGTATTTCCTTACCAGCGATTACTTGCGCCGATAGTTTTTCTGCGCGTTATTCACCTTCACCAGATAGCGGCGCGATTCACCCGCCGGATGCTTGGTGGTCAGAGTCTGATAAATATCACCAGGCTGCATGCTGTTGATGATGGTTACCGCCTTGGCCTTGTCACTATTGAACACCCGCAGCACGCTGCCAGCTCCACCGTTGTAAGCAGTGATCACCGCATACCGGCGTGAGGTCGGGTTCTGAATGCCGCCCAGGTAGTTGTTCTGCAAGATGGCCAGATAGGCGGTACCGGTATCGATGTTGTTCTCCGGATCAAACAGGTAACTGCGGCTTGGCGTACCCCATTTACCTTTGCTCTGGAACACATCTTTACCGGCGGTATGTTGCACCACCTGCATCAGGCCCAGCGCGTCGGAACCGCTTACCGCATACGGGTTAAAGCTGGATTCGGTCTGCATAATCGCCAGGATCAGCGACTCTTCGACGCCGTATTTCTCAGACGCCTGGCGAACCATCGGCAGATATTTGTGTGCACGCTTATCCAGGTGGTTAGGCACCAGTTGCATTGTCACCGAGTAGATCACGTGCAGGCCTGAGGTGCGCTTCTTTAGCTTGTTTTGCAGCAGGTAGTCGGCGAAGTGCGCCGCCCGCCATTCCCAGCGAATGGGTTGGCCCTTGTTATCCAGCACCTGGCCGTACAGGAATGGCTCTTTGCTGATCTGGATATCATTGGCGTCGGAATAGAGGTCGATCGAGCCTGGATCGTCACCCATCAACAGGGTGCTGATCACCGCCTGGCGCAGATGAGCCGCAGGATCGGTGGTAGCGATGGTTTCGATAGTGATGGTGCCCGAATCAAAGTTGATGTGGCTACGGGTCTGATATTGGTCGGTATATTTGACGTAGTCCTTTGGCCCGGCGATCAGAACTTCGCTCAGCCCCCAGATGTTCTCGATATTGTGGGCAAATTGGCCCATCAAAATATCAAAGGCGTTGGTGTCTTTGACATAGGCTTCCGTGACCACGTCGTTTTTTTTGCCGGAACAGGAGATCAGCAAAGGCGCTATCACTAGCAAAGCTAATATTTTCTTCATCTTGTTAAAGCCGTATACGCGAAGAATTAAACAGGGGGAAAGGGCCAGCGCTGGCCCGGAAAATCTTATTCGCTCGGTGGCGTATAGCCTTCGATGTGGACCTCATGTCCTTCGAACAGGAAGCGGACCATCTCTTGTTCCAGCAGTTTGCGGTCATCCACGTTCATCATGTTCAGCTTTTTCTCGTTGATCAACATGGTCTGCTTCTTCATCCATTCTCCCCAGGCTTCCTTGGAAATTTCGTTGTAGATGCGCTTGCCGACTTCCCCTGGATAGAGCTGGAAGTCTTGCCCATCGGCGTCACGCTGCAGGAAGGTACAAAAAATGGTTCTGCTCATGCTAATTCCTCGTCAATGGCGCTGTTGCCAAATAAACCGGGTTGGGTCGGGGACTGTTTGGCCAACTGCTGTAGCAGGCGCTCAACCGGCGCGGCCAGCCCGACCGAAGGGGGCTGCGTTAAGTTATACCAGAGACCGGAACCCGCATCCATGGCGCTACCCGCTTTGTCGATGTTCAGCCACATAGGCACAATATCCAGATGGAAATGGCTGAAGGTGTGGCGGAAGGCGGTCATTTGCTCTAAACGGCTACCTTGCAGGCCGCGTTGTTGCAGCCAGAGTTCCAGATCGATCCGCGCGCTAAACTGCGGGAAGCAGAATAACCCACCCCATAGGCCAACTCCTGGGCGCTGTTCCAGCCAGACGCCATCGCCCTGTTGCAGCATCAGGAAGTAGGCGGTTTTTTCCGGCAGGGTTTGCTTGGGCTTTTTGCCCGGGTAGTTGGCCCAACTGCTGTTGCCGTTGGCAATGCAGCCGACATTGAGCGGGCATAGCTCACATTTCGGTTTGCTACGGGTACAGACCATCGCTCCCAGATCCATCATCGCCTGATTGAACTGGCCAACCCCTTTTGCTGGAGTGACCTCTTCGCTGATCTCCCACAGGCGATTTTCCACCTCTTTCTTACCCGGCCAGCCAGCTATGGCGTAGCAACGGGCCAGTACGCGCTTGACGTTACCGTCGAGGATTGGATAGTGCTGCCCCTGGGACAGAGAGAGAATGGCACCGGCGGTTGAACGGCCTACGCCAGGCAGCGCGACAATTTCTTCAAAGGTTGTCGGGAACTCACCGCCGTGCTGTGCGACAATGGTCTGCGCCGCTTTATGCAGGTTTCTGGCGCGGGCATAATAGCCAAGCCCGGTCCACAGATGCAGGACTTCATCCTGCGGCGCTTCGGCCAAGGCTCTCACGTTCGGAAAGTGTGCCATAAAGCGCTGAAAATAAGGAATAACGGTGGCAACCTGAGTTTGTTGCAGCATCACCTCAGAGAGCCATACTTGATAAGGCGTTTTATCGAGTTGCCACGGCAGCGTTTTGCGGCCATAGCGTTGGTACCAGTCAAGCACTACGTGCGAGAACTGTTGTGCTTGCATCATGAGCGAGTTCGCTATCCGGCAGAGTAATAATGATGCGCGATTGCAGCATAGAGTGATGGTGCTGTAAACCGGAACTTTCCGCAGTAGCACATCCGGTATGATGATGAACGCTTGCTAAAGCAAGGTATCTTTGCATAATGCGCGTTCCCCTAATTGGCAGCCAAATAGACAGAAAGCACTATGATTAATGACGTCATCTCCCCAGAATTTGATGAGAACGGCCGCGCGATGCGCCGTATCCGCAGTTTTGTTCGCCGCCAGGGGCGGTTGACCAAAGGCCAGCAGCAGGCGCTGGACAACTATTGGCCGGTGATGGGCGTGGAATATCAGGCTGAACCTGTCGATATCGCCGCGCTGTTTGGCCGTGAAGCGCCAACCGTGCTGGAGATTGGTTTTGGCATGGGGGCTTCGCTGGTCACCATGGCGGGCAACAACCCGCAGCAGAACTTCCTGGGGATCGAGGTTCACTCGCCGGGCGTGGGTGCTTGTCTGGCCGATGCCCATGAGGCGGAGTTGGCCAACCTGCGGGTGATGTGCCACGATGCGGTAGAAGTTTTGCAGAATATGATCCCGGACGCTTCACTGGATATGGTGCAGCTGTTCTTCCCGGATCCTTGGCACAAGGCACGCCACAACAAACGCCGCATCGTACAGACGCCGTTTGTTGAGCTGGTGCAGCGCAAATTAAAAGTCGGTGGCGTATTCCATATGGCCACCGACTGGCAACCCTATGCGGAACACATGCTGGAAGTCATGAACAGCAGCGCAGGCTACCGTAATCTCTCCGAGAGTAATGATTACGTACCGCGCCCGGACTCGCGTCCGCTGACAAAATTTGAATTACGTGGCCAGCGTCTGGGACATGGCGTTTGGGATTTGATGTTTGAGAGGATGGAATAATGGCTAAGAACCGTAGTCGTCGTTTACGTAAAAAGTTGCATATCGAAGAGTTTCAGGAACTGGGCTTCTCTGTAGCCTGGCGTTTTGCTGAAGGGACCGCCGTTGAAGATATCGACAGCACCCTGGACGCGTTTATCGAGGAAGTGATCGAGCCGAACGGCCTGGCGTTTGACGGCAGTGGCTATCTGCAATGGGAAGGTTTGATCTGCCTGCAGACGATTGGTCATTGCACCGACGAACACCGTGAGCTGATCAAAAACTGGCTGGAAGCACGTAAGCTGAGCGATGTGAAAACCAGCGATCTGTTCGACATCTGGTGGGATTGATCCCGTCCGATTAGCATTGCCGAAGGTGCCTTAATGGCACCTTTGTTTTATCTGGTATCCTTTCTGGAGTAGTGAGCGCGGTGGTAACAACATTAGATAACGCGTTGTTGGAAGAGGTCCTGCAACAGGTACGCCCGTTGATTGGGCAAGGTAAGGTTGCAGACTATATTCCCGCTTTGGCAGAAGTCGCCGGCGATCGGCTGGCGATCGCCGTCTGTACCGTTGACGGTGAGTTGTTTCAGGCCGGGGACGCGACGGAGCGCTTTTCGATCCAGTCGATCTCCAAGGTATTGAGCCTGACGCTGGCGCTAACGCGTTATCAGGAAGGTGAAATCTGGCAGCGGGTGGGGAAAGAGCCCTCTGGCCTGCCGTTTAATTCGTTGCTGCAGTTGGAGATGGAGCAGGGCAAACCGCGCAATCCGTTTATCAACCCCGGAGCGCTGGTGGTATGCGATATGCTGCAAACCCGGCTTAGCGCTCCCAAGCAGCGGATGTTGGAAGTAGTGCGCCAGCTGGCAGGTGTTGATGATCTATCCTATGACACCCGCGTGGCGCGCTCTGAATTTGAGCATTCCGACCGCAATGCCGCCATCGCCTATCTGATGAAGTCGTTCGGTAACTTCGACAATGACGTGCTGACCGTGCTGCAAACCTATTTTCACTACTGCGCGTTACGTATGAGCTGCATTGAGCTGGCACGCAGCTTTGTCTACCTGGCTAACCAAGGCCGGACGCTTGATGGCGAAGAGGTGATCAGCCCGTTGCAGGCCCGGCAGATTAACGCTTTGATGATGACCAGCGGTATGTATGACGGCGCAGGCGAATTTGCTTACCGGGTTGGTATGCCGGGCAAGTCTGGAGTGGGTGGCGGTATCATCGCCATCGTCCCTGATGAACTGTCTATTGTCGTCTGGTCGCCGGAGCTCGATGCATCCGGTAACTCATTGGCGGGAACTGCTGCACTAGAACTGTTGTCTCAACGCATTAGCCGTTCGATTTTTTAACTCCATCGCACATGCGGTTGGAAGGGTGTCAGGAGAAACTATGTTAAAGAGAACCGGATTGGCCTTGCTGTTGTTAACGGCTTCACAGGCACATGCCGAGTACCAGTGTAGCGTCAGGCCACAGGACGACGTGATCATCAGCCCTCAGACCGTACAGGTGGTAGGTACCAGCGGTAACCTGCAAATCACCGCCGACGGCGATGTCACTCGTGATGGCAAAGCATTGAGCCTGAACGATAGCCAGCGCCAGAAGGCGTTCAGCTACCAGAGCGCATTGCGTAAAGATTTACCCTGGATCGATCAGGGTGCTCAGCAGCATCTGGAAAAGGCGCGGGTAGCGCTGGATAAAGTCATCGTTCAGGAGTTGGGCACAGACAGTAACGTACGCAACCGCCTGACCACGCTCAACGATCAGTTGAAGCAGCAGATGAACCGTATCATTGAACACCGCAATGACGGCCTTACGTTCCACCACAAGGCGATCGCTCAGGTGGAGCAGGATGGCCGCAATATCGTGCAGCAGAGCATGGGCGGCGTATTACAGGACAGCCTGAACGAAATGGGCGTCAAGCAGGTCGCCAACAGCAATGGCAACCCGTTGCAGGCGATTATGGGCAACCTGGGTGGGCTACAGCAGGCCATCAAGAACGAATGGAATAACCAGGAGCAGGACTTCCAGAACTTTGGTCGCGACGTGTGTAAGCGCGTAACGGCACTGGAAACCCAGCGTAAGGATCTGGTTAAGGCGCTGAACTAAGGTTTGACGTTAACAGGTTCCGTTGTTTTAAGAGTTGCACTCTTAACTCGACGGAACCTATTTTTCTGCCAGGGAAGCGTGTGGCAGTGAATAGCATTGCTTAGCTAAACGGGCGCAGCATGCGGTGCCCCTACAGGTAAGTTATTCTTCTGGCAAGAACAGTTCCAACAGCGAATTAAGGAACAGTTTGCCATGCTCGGTGATCTGCCAATACTCTGGCGTCTCTAGCAGATAGCCTTTAGCTAATGCTTCGTTCAATGGCGCGCGGATCACACTCTCATCCAGCCCGGTATATTGGGCGAACTCGGTGCGTGGCGCAGCCTCCAGTAGGCGGAAACGGTTCATAAAGAACTCGAATGGCCGATCGTGCGCCTCGACTTCATGCAGCTTGTCCCGATAGTCACCCCGCATATAGCCGCGCGGATGCTTGGTTTTGGCGGTGCGCAGAATGCGGCCATCGGCAAAGGTCAACTTGCCGTGTGCGCCACAGCCAATCCCCAGGTAGTCACCAAAGCGCCAATAGTTGAGATTGTGCTGACACTGATAACCCGGCTTGGCATAGGCCGAGGTTTCGTACTGCTGATAACCGGCGGCACTCAACAGATCATGCCCTTGCTCAAAGATATTCCACAGTGCGTCATCGTCCGGCAATACCGGCGGGCGTGAGCTGAACAGGGTATTGGGTTCGATGGTGAGTTGATACCATGACAGATGCGGCGGATTTAGGGCGATAGCCTGGCGCAGATCGTCCAGCGCCTCTTCCAAAGACTGATCCGGTAGGCCATGCATCAGGTCCAGATTGAAACTGCGTAGGCCCAGGCCGGTTGCCAGATGCGCCGCGCGTTTGGCCTCATCCGGGCCATGAATGCGCCCCAGACGGGTTAACTTCTCGGCGCTAAAGCTTTGTACGCCAATTGAGATGCGGTTCACCCCGGCGCGTTGGTAGCCACTGAAGCGATCTGCCTCCACGGTGCCTGGGTTGGCTTCCATGGTGATCTCGGCGTCATCCGCGACGTGAATGCGTGCCCGTACGCCATCCAGCAGCGCCTGCATAGCTTCGGCACTCAACAGGCTCGGCGTACCCCCACCGATAAAGATGGTGCTGATTGCACGACCGCTGGCGAGCGGCAAATCGGCATCCAGATCCGCCAGCAGATGATCGACATATTCCTGGTGCGGTACTTCGCCCTTCAAGGCATGCGAGTTGAAATCGCAGTACGGGCATTTTTGTACGCACCAAGGAATATGGATGTACAGGCTGAGCGGTGGCAGTTGTACGCTGTTAGCTGGCATTACGCATCGCTTCCAACATCAACTTCAACGCCTTGCCACGGTGAGAAATGGCAATTTTCTCTTCCCGCGTCAACTCTGCTGCGGTGCAGCCCAACTCTGGCACAAAGAAGATCGGATCGTAACCGAAGCCGCCAACGCCGGCCGCTTCAAAAGTGATCTCACCGTTCCAGCAACCGTGGAATACCAGCGGAGTTGGATCTTCTGCATGACGCATATAGACCAGCACGCAATGGAATTGAGCACCGCGCTTGCCCTCGGGCACGTCTTTCAGCGTCACCAGCAGCTTGTCCAGATTCTGCTGGTCGCTGGCCTCTAAACCGGCGTAGCGGGCAGAGTAGATACCCGGAGCACCGCCCAAGACATCGACTGCCAGGCCAGAGTCGTCGGCAATCGCTGGCAGACCGGTGATCTGAGCGGCATGGCGGGCCTTGAGAATGGCGTTTTCAATAAACGTCAGGCCGGTTTCTTCGGCGGAGTCTACGCCAAGCTCGGTTTGCGCTACCACGTCAAAGCCGAAATCGGCCAGCAGTTCGGCGAGTTCACGCACTTTGCCGGGATTGCCGGTGGCAAGAACGATTTTTTGCATAATAGATACCTTGAAATTATTCGATGAGCGCCGCGATGGCCTCAGGGATCTGTTGCGGGTTGAGGATGCGCAATTGCTTGTGCCGCCCCAGTTCGCCTTTCTCGATGATCACGTTGCTTTTCGCCACCTTGAACTGCTTGGCGATAAACTTGATGAGATGGGCATTGGCCTGGCCATCAACCGGCGGTGCGGTGATGGCGACTTTTATCTCGTCGCCATGCAGGCCAATAATCTGATCGCGGCTGGCTTTGGGCTGAATATATAGCCTGACCACCAGCCCGTCCAGCTGCGGGGTAACTGCACTCACAGCAGGAACCAGAGCTCGCCAAACAGATCCATCCCCAGGTAGTTGATCAGATACAGGATCAAGATCACCACCATCGCGGAGAAATCAATACCGCCCATCGCCGGGATCACGCGGCGGATAGGGGCCATCAACGGCTCGGTAAGCTGGAACATCACATAGTCAATCGGGCTGCGGCCCTGGCTGATCCAACTCATCAAGGCGCGAATGATCATCACCCAGAAGATCAGGTAGCCGACGGATTTGATCAGAGAAATCAGGCCAAACAGCAAGTTGTACAGGCTGAGTGACAAGGTACCGCTCTGGATCAGCAGCAGTAGCGGATATTTGATGGTCATCAGCAGGAACGCCAACAGCAATGAAGCGCTATCTACCGGCCCCATCGAAGGAACGATGCGGCGCAGAGGGCCGACGACCGGCTGGGTGATTTTCACCACAAACTGCGAAAACGGGTTATAAAAGTCAGTGCGCGTCAGTTGCATCCAGATGCGCAACAGCAGCACCATCACGTAAATATCAACGACGGTTTTGACCAGGAAAGTCAGCGTTAGCATGTAAGTTACCCTTCTCCTTAACTTCTGGGTTATCCCCTTGGTTATCAGACCACCGTGGCGGCCTGAAACTCATCGGGCATAGTTAAAATGATTTTTCCATTTCCTGCGCACGGGAAACGGCGGCCTGCATGGCTTTGGCAACGGTCTCTGGCAACCGCTGTTCGTTGAATACTCGCAACGCCTCGGCGGTGGTACCCCCTTTGGAGGTGACCTGCTCACGTAGCGAGGTTAGCGAGATCTCAGGGTTGGCGGCGGCTAATGCCGCAGCACCGATAGCGGCTTGCTGCACCAGATCGCGAGCGGCCTGGCTACTGAATCCCATACGTTCGGCTTCCTGTTGCATGGCATCCATAAACAGGAAGAAATAGGCCGGTGCACTGCCTGCGGCGGCGATCACGCCATTGATGCCGTTTTCGTCATCAACCCAGCAGACTTTACCCACCGAGCTCATGAGGTCGCTGGTGTAATCACGATCCTGTTGGCTAACCTGCTCGGGAGCATACAGCCCGCTCATTCCTTTACCGACCAATGAAGGGGTATTGGGCATGATGCGCACGATATTCAAGCCTTCGCCGAGCATTTGATAGAAACGGCTCACCAGGATACCGGCGGCGATCGACAGCACCAGTTTACCGGAGAAATCGACCTGTTCCTGTAAAGGTAGGCAAACCTGCGCCATCATTTGCGGTTTCACTGCCAGGACCACGACGTCGGCGTGTTTTGCACAGCTGATGTTGTCTGCGCTGCTGTTGATGCCATATTCGGCGGCCAGGGCGTCACGGTTTTTTGCCGACGGCGCACAAACGCTGATGGCCGTTGCCGGATAGCCACCGGCGACCAGGCCAGCAATGATAGCGCGAGCCATATTACCGGCACCAATAAAGGTAATTTTGCGATGTTGCATCCAATCCTCGTTATACGGTGGTGTGCGAGTAGTCACGGGCGCCAAAAATTGCGGTGCCGATACGAACCATCGTGCTGCCAGCAGCGATCGCTGCCTGCATATCATCTGTCATGCCCATTGACAGCGTATCCACCTGTGGATAGCGCAGCTTGAACTCCTGGAAAGCGTCATTCATCTGGCCGAATGTTGCCAACTGGCGCTGATAGTCGTGTTCTGGGGCCGGGATGGCCATCAGCCCACGCAAGCACAGGTTAGGCAATGCGGCGACTGCCTCGGCCAGCGCAGGCAGCTCACTCAATACAATGCCAGATTTACTCTGCTCGTCACTGATATTTATCTGGATCAGCACGTTTAACGGCGGCATTTCTGCGGGGCGCTGATCGCTCAGGCGCAGGGCAATACGCAAGCGGTCAACGGTGTGGCACCAAGCAAAGTGCTCTGCCACTAGCCTGCTTTTATTGGATTGCAGCGGGCCGATAAAGTGCCATTCCAATTTAGCCCCTTCCGGCCGCTGGGCAAAATACTGGATCTTGTCTACCCCTTCCTGAACGTAATTCTCGCCGAACGCGTGTTGGCCTGCGGCGATGGCTTGTGCGATCGCCTCCGCAGGTTTGGTTTTGCTGACTGCAAGCAATGTCACTTCTTCTGGAATGCGTGCGCAGTCTTGAGCGGCCGCTGCAATACGGCTCCTGACATCCTGCAGATTCTGTTGGATAGTGCTCATGATTAACCCGGGAGATTGATATGGATATCGATGAATTTGTGGCCCTTAGTGTAAAGCATAATGCCTCCGATCTGCACCTTTGTACCGGCCATCTACCAATGTTACGTATCGATGGGGAACTCCAGGCCGTGGAAAGCGGAGAAATCCTCACCCAACAGCAGATGGCGGCATGGTGTCAAACGCAGTTGTCGCAGACGAAGTGGCAGCAACTCCAGAAGGTGGGGCAGCTCGATCTGGCTTTATCCCTGGCTGGTGGCACTCGGCTGCGTGCCAACTTCTTTTTGCAGAACGCCGGGGTCTCTGTGGCGCTACGCAGGATAGCCAGCCAGTGCCCAACCTTGGCCGAACTGACTACCCCGGAAATTATTCCGGCGCTGCTGCAGCGTGAAGATGGCTTGATACTCGTCACTGGCGCTACCGGCAGCGGCAAGTCGACCACGTTGGCGGCGATGATCGACTTTATTAATTGGCATCAGCGCCGCCATATCCTCACGCTGGAAGATCCGATCGAGTTTATCCATCGTAGCCAGCGTTCCCTAATCCAGCAGAGGGAGTTAGGGCGGGATACTCACAGTTTTGACGATGCGCTGCGGGCCGCACTGCGTGAAGATCCAGACGTGATCCTGCTGGGGGAGCTACGTGATACCACCACCGTTCGGCTGGCGTTGACCGCTGCAGAAACCGGCCATTTAGTTCTGGCTACTTTGCATACTCGCAGCGCGCCACAGGCGGTGGAACGGCTGGTGGATGTATTCCCGGCGGAAGAGAAAGCCTATGTTCGGGCCCAGTTGGCCAGTAGCCTGCAGGCGGTGATCGCGCAAAAGTTGCTGAGCAAGCCCGGGGGAGGGCGTGTGGCCATTTACGAGATCCTCACGGCCACGGCGGCGGTGAGCAGCATGATCCGCGAAGGTAAAACCTATCAGTTGGTCAGCGTATTGCAAACCGGCGCGCAGTCAGGCATGCAAACTTTTGAACAGGGTTTGCAACAGCGTGTTGCGCAGGGAATATTATAATGACACCATAGATAAACTATTCTTCCCTTATTTTTTAATTAAACTCAATAGCATAGTAGTTGCGTGTGAGAACAAAGTATATTGGTAATTCAAGAGTGAGCTCGGCTGTGGCATTATGTCGCTATCTTTTGGATGCTATCTTTATAATTAAGATTAATACTAGGATTGGGATAAGGATATTCTTATGGGTTCCTGGCTGATTGTTGACGATCACCCCGCAATTTGTTTCGCTGTGAAAGCAATTTTATCTTCATTAGGTAATGACTCGATCCAGACTGCAACTAACGGTCTGGATGCCATGGCGCGAATAAGGGAAAATACGCCGCAGTTGGTGATCCTTGATATCATGCTGAACAAAATGGATGGGCTGCAGATCCTGCAGCATATTCGCCAGGTGGACAGCGCTATTAAAGTGGTTGTCTATACCAGCCTGCCCACGGGGAGCTATGCAGAAAGAGCGTTGCGTGCCGGCGCTAGCGGTTTTTTCAATAAAGATCAGGATATCAGTCAATTGGCACCATTGTGCCAACTGGTACTGCAAGGTTATGCCTGTTTTCCACAGATTACTCTGGTACCTTTGCTAAACTCACCGCAAAACAGTAAGAATAATCTCACGCATCTTTCCAATCGTGAATTGACCGTGTTACGGTATTTGTCAGAAGGTCTTAGCAATAAGGAAATAGCCGATCGTCTGATTTTGAGCAATAAAACTATCAGCACTTATAAGACACGTCTGATGGAAAAACTAAAAATTAGCAGTGCAGAAGATTTGGTGAGTTTTTTTCATCATCAGAGTGAACAACCTGACGATGAATAAATTGCCTTTGTTACTTTTATTTTTTTGCTGCGGTGTTTCCGCTGGGGAAGTTCCAGCGTTTCGTGAAACTAATTTGCTTAGCCGTAGCCAGGTTCAATTATCCGAACCCGAGTTAACCAGTGATGATTGGCAATGGTTGCGCCGTAAACGTGTGCTGGTTTTCGGCATTGCGGCCCCCAATTACTCTCCTTTTGATATCATCAGCGGCACCCGGGATTATGGTGGTATCAATGCTGATTACCTGGGGATCGTCGGCTATAACCTTAACGTGCAGATAAAGGTGCGTTACTACGAGGATGCCTCAGCCCTGCGGCGGAGTCTGGATAAGGGAGAAGTCGATCTGATCGGCAATGTCGCTGCAAAAAACGTAGCCGATCCCGACATGCTGCTTTCTATACCTTATGTCTCTGCCTCGCCGGCATTGGTGGTGCGCACCGACAGCCTGCTGCAACATAGTCCCCCCAAGCGCATTGCTATCGAGCGCCTATACAGCGGTAATCAGAACTTGGTGGCACGCTTTCCGGCGGATTATCAGGTTTTTGACATACCGCGCCGGGCGCTGGAGGCGTTGTCGTTCAAGAAGCTGGACGCTTTTATTGGTGATGCCACGGTAGCTCGCTATTTAATCAACCAGGGCAACCTGAACAATCTGCGTTTGCAGCTACTGCCGCAGCAGGATATCAAAGGTTTCTCCTTTGGTATGGCCAGCGGGAATGTGCGTTTACAGCGAATATTGAATGCTGTTTTAGCGAGCATTCCGGAAAGCACTCAAGCAGAGATCCAAAGCCGCTGGAATGGCGGGATCCCCATGTCACAAAGTGATGAACACCTACTACTGACCTCACTGGAAAGAAAGTGGGTGGAAGAGCATCCCAGGGTGCGCTTGGCCGTGAATGGCGATTTTGCCCCTCTGGGCTTTTTCGACGTTCAGGGGGAGTTCCGTGGTTTGACGGCGGATGTCATGGAGGCTATCTCTAGCCGTATAGGGCTAAAATTCGACATTATCCGCGCGCAATCACTGCAAGACTCCCTGGATGCGGTGAAAACCGGCAGGGCTGACATTGTCGCTGGCGTGACGCTAGATGCAATCTGGCCTAACGGGTTGCTGACCACTCGATCTTATTTATTCAACTCTTGGGTATTGCTGGGGATCCAGGAGCAGATTAGCCATGATCCTCCGCAGTTGATTGCCCTGGTCGCAGGGCACCCTCTGCAGGTTATCTTGCGGGAACAGTACCCCGAGAGCCGGATCATTACCGTGCCTTCACCCCAAGCCGGTATTGAGGCGCTAAAAGCCGGAAAGGCTGAAGCACTCGTGTTGCCGATGATTAGCGCCGATTACTTCCTGGCTCGGGAACCCACATCGGGGCTTAGTATTCTGAGTGCTCTGGATATTGAACCGGCGCGTTTTGTGATTGGTGTCTCTGGTAATGAATATCCCTTGGCAACCATTCTCGACAAGGCATTGCTGAATATCCCCCCAGAGGATATCCATGCGATGACCAGCAATTGGTATAACAACACCTATCTGCTTGAAGGGACCCCGGGTGATGGAGAATTGCTTGCCCACTGTTATTCCACTGCGTGGTTACCGATCGTTCTATTGTTGGCAATGCTGGTGATCGTTTTTGTTATCAGCCGGTTGCGCAGTAAGCGCCGCCTAGTGCAGCGTTGCCAGGCGATAATTGATAGCGTGCCCTTGCCGATTTACATCACCAATCTGAAAGACCAGATAGTGATGGCGAACACGCCGTTTTTTAATGCCATCAATGTTCCCGCAGAGACGGTGATCGGTAGCTCACTGGAAAATTACCCATTGCAACTGCCTGTTACGCTGGATATTGGTCGGGGCGGTGAGCAGGAACAGGTTTTATCTGTTATGCAGTTGGGAGGCCAGTCGCATACTTTGCAGCAGTGGGGCCAATTGCTGATTACTGAAGATCAGCGTGCAGAAGGAAAAATCGGCGGGTGGTTCGACGTGACCGAACGCGATCGCCTGATTGCGCAGTTACAGCAGGCGAAAGAGCGCGCAGACAGTGCCAACCGGGCTAAAACCACCTTCCTGGCCACCATGAGCCATGAGATCCGTACCCCGCTCAATGCCATTATCGGCATGTTGGAACTGTTGCTGAACCGCCCGCAACGGGAGGAAGCTTTAGATCGAGAACTGCTGAGCGTTGCTCATGAGTCCGCTCATTCTCTGCTGGCCTTGATTGGTGACATTCTTGATATCTCACGCATTGAGGCGGACCGTCTGATCCTGCATCCACAGCGTGCAGATATCCGTCGTTTGATTGAAGCCGTAGCGATGTTATTTGACGGTGTGGCACGCCAAAAAGGGTTAGCGTTCAGGTTGGATATTGACGCGGAGATCACCGGTGATGTGTTAGTTGATCCCATGCGTTTCAAGCAGGTGCTATCCAATCTGGTGAGTAATGCCATTAAGTTTACCGAGCAAGGGCAGGTCACGCTCAGCGTCGTGGTTGATCAGATTAGCGAAGAACGAGCGGATCTGCGGCTACGTGTTTCTGATACTGGCAAGGGGATTGATGCTGTTACTCAAGCGCGTCTTTTCCAACCCTTTACTCAGGGCAAAGGAGAGGCTGGCGGGACAGGACTTGGGCTGTATATTTGCCGCAAACTGGTGGAGATGATGGGGGGGACCATCGCATTGAACAGTGAGGTGGGTATTGGCAGCGACGTCACCGTGCTGCTTTCGGTGCCGAGATTGCTGAAATTCCCCCCTCAAACACTTCTGGAGGAACCAGCCCCGGTGGCATCATCCCAACTGCGGGTACTGATCGTTGAAGATCATCCTGCGGGCAGAATGTTGTTGACCCAACAGTTACAGTTTCTAGGCCATCAGCCCAGTGCGGTGGGGGATGGGGAGCAGGCGCTGCAGTTGCTGGAGCAAGAGAGCTTCAACCTGATTATTACCGACTGCCAGATGCCTGAACGTGATGGTTACAGCCTGAGCCGCCAAATCAGGCACCTCGAGCATGAACAGCAGTCCGTTCCTACGGTGATCTGGGGGCTGACGGCCAATGCGCAAGAAAGTGCACGGGAGGCATGTCTGCAGGCGGGAATGGATGACTGCCTGTTCAAGCCGGTTAACCTGAGCATATTAAAAGCGAAATTGTCTACGCTGCCACTGACTGATGCGGGGAACAGTGAAGACGAACCCGCGTTTATCGTGGAAGATTTGCCAGCGGAATTGCGCCAGCCAAAGGTATTGCGGGAGTTCATACAAACCCTGCTGGATTGTTTACAGGAAGACTGCGCGCAACTTGCCATGGACATTAAGCAACAACCGATGGACCTGATAAGCATACGGGCGTTGGCCCATAAATTGGTCGGCGCGGCCCGGTTGGTGAATGCTGAAAGACTGAATCAAGTTTGTCAGTCATTGCATGACAACCCCGTTCAGGCAACCGCAACGGCGGTGCTGGGGGAAGCACAGCGGCTGCTCAGCACCTTAAGGAAGGTACAACGGACTACAGAAGAATAGTCCCTTCCTACAGGGTGATTAAGGCTTCTGTAGATATTAAGGTAAGGGCGATCATTTTATTCTTTGTTGCACAGGAAGGGGGGCTTTTGGGCTCCTCATGTGTAATAACGTTTAAGGATTAAATGATGAAAAACACCACTAAATTAGCGATTCTGCCACTGGTTCTGGTTCTGGGCGCGAGCTTCTCTACCATGGCTAATGCGGCTTACGACTGTAACGCCAAGCGTGCTGCGATCGAATATCAGATCCAGCAGGCTGAGAAGTACGGTAACTACAACCGCGTAGCGGGTCTGAAGCGTGCTCTGAGCGAAGTTAATGCCCATTGCACCAACGGCAGCGTGCTGCAGGACGCGCAGAAGAAAGTCACCAAGCTGGAACAGAAACTGGCTGACAAGCAGCAAGACGTCCAGGAAATTAAAGCCGACCTGCGCGAAGCTCAGGCTAAAGGTGACGCCAAGAAAGTGGCCAAGTACCAGAAAAAACTGCAAGAAAAGCAGGCTGACGTAAAAGAAATCAAACAAGAGCTGAAGCAGGCTCGTGCTGAACTGGCCGCTGCACAGAAATAAGCAGTCATGATTTGGTAATTAAGGGGCGCAGATGCGCCTCTTTTTGTGTCGGATAAATATTGTGGTTTGCACTCAGGGAAAGAATGAAACCCACTTTTCATATTGCCATTATGTCGTTAGGCCTGTTGGTTAACGGTGCCAGGGCTGAAACAAATAACGTCTATCTCATTATTAACGATAACTTTAAGGGCGAGGTGGCCGTTAACCTGGGGCTGGATGGGCAGCCGTGTATTAATGCCCCATTGCTACGTGAGTGGGGGATACGTGATGCCGCGATAGTGATGGAAACGACCCCTGAAGGCTGTATTCTGCCCGACGTATTGAGTGCCCGAAAAATTGGGGTTTTCTATGAACCGATAGCACAATTGCTGACGGTAGATATCCCGGCTGGCATGCTGGGTGACAGCAAGCTGGCAGGCCGCTGGGATGACGGCATCAATGCGGCATTTGTTAACTATCAATTCAATTACGGCCATTATGCGGGCGAAAACTATCGCGATACGCAACGGCACGACAGCCTGTATGCCGATATCACCACCGGGGTAAACGTGGGCCCTTGGCGGCTGCGTTATCAGCCCGTCTATCAGAAAGAGATCTGGGGTAACCCGACCTGGCACACCGAAAGGGCGCTAGCCTATCGGGATATCAAAGCCTGGCGCGCCACGCTGACCTTGGGTGACAGCGTGACGCCGTCAGTTTTGTTCGACAACGTCCGATTCCGTGGCATCAGTTTGGTATCGGATAGCCGAATGCTGCCGGATGGCCTGCGGCAGTTCTCACCTTGGGTACGCGGTTTCGCACGCAGTAATGCGGAGGTGAGGGTGCGCCAGAACGGTGAAATCATCTATCAGACGTTTGTTTCCCCGGGAGCATTCGTGTTGAAAGACGTCTATCCGCCCGCGCTCGAAGGGGATCTTACCGTCACGATACGCGAAAGCGACAGTACCGAAACCGAACGAAAAATACCCTATTCCTCCATGCCCAACCTGGTTTATGCCGGTCAGTGGCGCTATGACGCCTCGGTGGGTAAATACCAACCTTATTACGGCATGGAAGAGGAACAGCCAGGCTTTGCCCAGGCCTCGGTCAGCTATGGGCTACCGGGAAAGGTCACGCTGTACGGGGGGTTCCAGGGGGCGGATATTTATCGCAGCGCGGCGGTCGGGATTGGTAAGAGCCTTAATCAGTGGGGAGCGGTCTCGGCGGATTACACGTTTTCGTCTGCCCGTCAGCCAAGGCGTTCAGCGCCGGACACCGGCGGCATGGCGCGTATGCGTTACGCCAAGGCTTTCCCGGCCTGGGAGTCTTCCCTCAGCCTGATGGCGCAATATTATCCGCGGCAGCGCTATCGTACGTTTGGCACGGCGATAGATCAGCAGAGCACCTATTGGTGGGACTGGGAAGATGGCATTTTTGTCGGTGACTTTGACGAGGAAAAAAAGTATCGCCTGGAAGCGCGCTATAACCAGTATCTGTCCGATTCAGACAGCCTTTACCTGACGTTGACTCGAGAGGCTACTCGGGGTAATCAAAGAGGCGAAACCAGCGTCGAGATGGGCTTCAGCGCCAGCCTGGGTAAGGTAGACGTTGCGCTGTATGCGGAATATAACCGCCCCTCGTATGGCAAAGAACAGGCACAGTTGGGGCTTTCTATCTCCTTGCCGTTGAACGCGCTCGGCGCACCACGTATGAAGCTGAACTATGATCATACGTTGGCTAACGATCGGACCGACAGCCGGCGGATAGGCGTCAGCGGTACGCTGCTTGACGACTATAGCCTGAGCTACAACGCCAGCACCAGTCAGAGCCAACGCAATGGCAGCAGCCAGGATCTGAGCGCCAATTATCAATATAACGCAGGTGACCTGCGGGTAGGTCATTCGCAAGGGGCAGGCTATCGCCAGCAGAATCTGGAGCTTGCTGGCAGCCTGATGGCGCATCAGGAAGGGCTCACGCTGGGGCAGACGTTAGGCGAAACCGTGGCCATCGTCAGCGTGCCGGGGACGTCGGGGATTGGCATCGATAATCAGTATGGCGTCACCACCGACTGGCGGGGCTATGCGCTGATAGGCAATCTGACGCCGTACCGTATCAACAGTCTGACGCTGGACAGCCTTGAACTACCTGATACGCTTGAATTGCCTGAATCCGATCAGGAGGTGGTGCCTACCGCCGGTGCGATCATGTTCAGCCGCTTTGCTCCGGCACGGAAAATCAGCCCGGATGCTGTTCAAACCAGCTCTCTAGAATAACCACGGCCGAGGCAGAATCGACGCTGCCTTTATCCAATGCGCGGAACCCCCCATGGTCAAACAGATTGGCCCGTGCTTCAACGGTGCTCAGGCGCTCATCATGCAGGGCAATCTGCACACCAAAGCGGCCATGCAGCCGGTTGGCAAATTTACGCGCTCGTTCGGTCAGCGGCTGTTCGGTGCCATCCATATTCAACGGTAAGCCAACCACCACCAGGTCTGGCTGCCACTCTTTCAGCAGGCGCTCGATCTTCTGCCAGTCAGGTACACCGTCCTGGGCTTTAAAGGCTGCCAGCGCTCGAGCGGTGCCAGTAATTTCCTGGCCGATCGCTGCGCCGATGCTTTTGGTCCCGAAGTCGAAGGCGATAATGGTGCGGTTAGTCATCAGGCGTGTCCTGCGTGGCTGGCAATGCTGCGAATATCGATGCCAAGGCGGTTGGCAGCTTCACGCCAGCGGTTGGCGATCGGCGTGTGGAACAGAATGTCGGTGTCAGCCTCGGTGGTCAGCCAGGCATTTTCCAGCAGTTCCTGTTCCAACTGGCCCTTTTCCCAGCCCGCATAGCCAAGCGCCACCAGCACGTCAGCGGGTTGATCTGGCGTTCCAAGCGTTTCCAGCACGTCTTTTGAGGTGGTGATCATGGTGGCCGGTGAGATTTGAATGCTGGAACCAAAGCCTTTGCGTGGGGTATGCAGAATAAAGCCGCGATCGTCAGCCAGCGGGCCGCCGGCGAACACTGGCTTATCCAGGCTGATCGCCGGATCGCGCGGTGAAGGCTTGATGTCGAGTTTATCCAGCACCGTCTCCACGGTGAAATGTTCCACGGGCTTGTTGATCACTAATCCCATGGCTCCGTCGTCATTATGTTCGCAAACGTATATCACCGAACGTTTGAAGCGCGGATCTTGCATTGCGGGCATGGCAATCAGGAAATGGTGCTGTAAATTCATGGCGTTAATTCAATTCGGAAGTAAAATGCATGCCCTCTCCCAATGAGAGAGGGCGCGTCGTCGGCCTACTTCGCGGCCAGACGTTTTTCAATGGCGTCCATCAGCATGCCGGTGACGGAAACCGGGAATGCAGCTTCGATCTCACGGGCACAGGTTGGGCTGGTGACGTTGATCTCGGTAAGGCGATCGCCGATCACGTCCAGGCCAACAAAGATCAGCCCTTTCTCTTTTAGCGTTGGGGCAACTGCGCGGGCAATTTTCCAGTCGCTTTCGCTCAGCGGGCGCGCTTCACCACGGCCACCGGCGGCCAGGTTACCACGAGTTTCGCCTTGGGCAGGGATACGCGCCAGGCAGTATGGCACTGGCTCGCCATCCACCACCAGGATTCGTTTGTCCCCATCCTTGATGGCCGGCAGGAAGTTTTGCGCCATGCAGAAACGGCTGCCGTGTTCGGTCAGGGTTTCGATAATCACCGACAGGTTGGGATCGTCCTGCTTCACGCGGAAGATCGAGGCCCCGCCCATGCCGTCCAGCGGCTTGAGGATGATGTCACCGTGCTGCTGGTGGAATTTGCGGATATGAGCAGCGCTGCGGCTGACCAAGGTGTCTGGCGTCAGCTCCGGGAACCAGGCGGTGAACAGCTTTTCGTTACAGTCACGCAGGCTCTGTGGCTTGTTGACCACCAGCGTGCCTTTCACTTCGGCACGTTCCAGGATGTAGGTCGCATAGATGTATTCAGTGTCGAACGGCGGATCTTTGCGCATCAGGATCACGTCCAGATCCTGCAACGCCAAATCCTGCTCGCTGCCAAAGCTGAACCAGCTCTCTTTATCTTCTTTCACGTTCAGCAGGCGCGTGCGGGCACGGCCATCACCGGCATGCAGATAGAGATCGTTCATCTCCATATAATGCAGTTCCCAGCCGCGGCGCTGCGCTTCGAGCAGCATGGCAAAGCTGGTGTCTTTTTTGATATTGATGGATGCGATAGGGTCCATCACGATGCCGAGCTTGATCATCTCTTCTCCTTACGAACCTGTGAGACAGGTCCTTAGCCCAGGTCGCCGAAACGGACCTGCAAAGCGGTAATTGCGGTGAGCGCGGTGGTTTCTGTACGCAAAACGCGTGGCCCCAGCAGGATATCAGTAAATCCATAGTCTGTGGTCATGGCAATTTCTTCGGCGGATAATCCGCCTTCCGGCCCAATGAGCAGACGTACGCTCACTACCGGCAGCGGCAGGGTATTGATACTTTGGCTGGCGCGTGGGTGCAGGTTCAGCTTGAGGCTATCGTCCTGCTCGGCGCACCAGTGCTCCAGAGTCATCGCTGGGCGGATTTCCGGAATGCGGTTGCGGCCGCATTGCTCGCAGGCCGCGATGGCGATTTTTTGCCATTGCTGGAGCTTTTTCTCCAGGCGCTCACCGTCGAGTTTAACGCCGCAGCGCTCGGAAAATAGCGGAGTGATCACGTTCACCCCCAACTCAATGGATTTCTGGATGGTGAATTCCATCTTTTCGCCACGTGAGATCACCTGGCCAAGATGTAAGTTGAGCGGTGATTCGCGATCTTCCAACTGCCCGGCGTTGATCTGAACCAGCACGTTCTTTTTATCCACCCGGGTGATTTCTGCTTCAAACACCTGGTTGCTGCCATCGAACAGTTGCAGTGCCTGCCCGGCGCTCATCCGCAGCACGCGGCCGACATGATTGGCCGCATCCTCGCTCAATGCAATTTCTGCACTGGCGCTCAAGGGTTCTGGATGGTAAATGCGAGGTTTACGCATAATGATTGTCAGATCCTGGCTCAATGATACGGCGCTGCCCATGGCAGCGCGAAAGCACTATAGTAGGTCAGCCTTTTCGCTGCTGACAAGCCTGTTGAATATAAGGGTTGTGATTCCCTTGTACCATGGCGATGCGTGCTTCACGTCGGCATTCCCAAGTGTTGACCGGATACTGGCGGTTCCAGGCTTCAAACAGCTGGGTTTGCTGACGTGAAAGCGGCAACTGGTAGCGATCGCGCATGTAGAAGTAGGTGCGGGCGATGGCGCCTCGTGCACGGGCCGGTGGCTCGGCCTGCTTGTTCTTGAAGTCTACCTTCATCTGGCACTGCCCGTATTGCCCTTCGCCACCCCGCCACTGGCTGTACATAAAGTTATTGCGGTCACCGTTTACTTCACCGATGGCAGGTTGCAGGTTGTGCAAGTCGATCTCTATCTGGCGATAAACCGGATCCTTGTTGCAGTTTTTACGCCCACCCTGTTGCCAGCACTGTAACTGATGGCCGAACTGCCAGGCCGGAACCACATGTTCCCACTCGATACGCTCAGCGCGTTGGGCATTTTTACGCACCCGATAGCCGCAGCTACCGAGATCGGGAATACCTTTCTTACCCTGCCAGTCGATCTTGCAGCCACAATAAAAGCTGCCTGGGGCGTCCTGGTTGATTTTGGCGGCAGCAGCCTTGGCCTGGGTAAAGTTATTAATCCCCTTGGCTAGCGTGCCGCTGGACGCTGTCAATACGACTAAAAATAAAATTTTGCGATGCATATTCCAAAACAGCTCAAAATTGGAAAGGCAGGCAGGGTAACGGAAGTCATCGACAGGTGCAAATACAGATAATGGATTGTTTTAACTTATAAATATGATTGTTAACGGCTTTGATTAACCGGAAAATGTCAGCTTTTCACCACACTGGCGGCAACGGTATTCGCTCTCGCCGCGCATCACCCGATTATGGCGGCGCAGGGTCAACTGATGTTGCTGGCAATCGCAGCGGTAAGGGAAGGTTTTGCTCTGTACCGAACGGGTCTCAAACTGGTGGGTACGGCTGGCGGGAACCTGCAATACGTTTTCCATCATCCAGCGCCATTCCCGGCCATGCGGCGGCACACGGCCAAACTGGCGGAAGACCAGCAGATGAGCCAACTCATGGGGGACCACTTCATCGATAAACGGCTGTTGGTTTTCCATCAGCAGCACCGGATTGAGGCGGATTTCCCATGCTTGCAGCCAGGCGGTGCCCGCGCTGGTGCCGCGTTGCTGATACAGGATCTTGGGCTCTGGGAACTCGACGGCAAAATGCTGCCGCGCCAGCTGCAATTTGTCTCGCAGGCAGCGCATTACCGCCTGTTGCAGCGCAATGGGGATTCTTACTCTGTTCATAGTGGCGCTAGCTTAAGCAATGATGCGGCGGCTGGCAACGGGGCAGTAAGGAAAAGTCTATGGGCTCTTAACCGTCACGCAAGGCTTGTATGTACGAGGCTTGTGTCTACAATAGCAGCGATTTTCCCCCTTACCCTAACGGCGATAACTATGCTTTTACCGAACCAGATTGAATTGCTCAGCCCCGCCCGCGATGCAGGTATCGCCCGTGAGGCAATTTTGCACGGGGCCGATGCGATCTATATCGGTGGCCCGGGTTTCGGCGCCCGCCATAATGCTGGCAACAGCCTGAGCGATATCGCCGGACTGGTTGAATTTGCCCGCCGCTACCGGGCCAAAGTGTTCATCGCCCTTAACACCATTTTGCATGACAACGAGCTGGAGCCAGCACGCCGCTTGATCCATCAACTGTATGACACCGGAGTCGATGCGCTTATCGTGCAAGATATGGGCATCCTGGAGCTGGATATTCCACCATTCGAGCTGCATGCCAGTACCCAGACCGACATCCGTAGCGTAGAGAAGGCTCGTTTCCTGTCCGATGCCGGTTTTTCCCAGTTGGTATTGGCGCGTGAGCTGAATCTCACGCAGATCAAAGCTATCAGTGACAACGTTGACGCCGCTGTCGAGTTTTTCATCCATGGCGCGTTGTGCGTGGCCTTCTCAGGCCAGTGTAACATTTCCCACGCCCAGACCGGACGCAGTGCCAACCGTGGCGACTGTTCGCAGGCGTGCCGGCTTCCTTACACCTTGAAAGATGAGCAGGGGCGGGTAGTTGCGTATGAAAAGCATCTGCTGTCGATGAAAGACAACGATCAAAGCCGCAACCTGACGGCGTTGATCGACGCCGGTGTTCGCTCATTCAAGATTGAAGGGCGTTATAAGGATATGAGCTATGTGAAAAACATCACTGCGTACTATCGTCAGCACCTGGATGCCATTCTCAACGATCGTTCCGATCTTACGCCGGCATCGTCAGGCCGCACGGAACACTTCTTTATCCCGTCGCCGGATAAAACCTTCCACCGTGGCAGTACCGATTACTTCGTTAACCAACGCCAGATGGATATTGGTGCCTTTGACTCACCCAAGTTCATTGGCCTGCCTATAGGAGAGGTGCTAAAGGTGGGTAAAGATCATCTGGACGTGGAAGTAAAAGAATCGCTGACCAACGGTGATGGACTTAACGTACTGATCAAGCGCGATATCGTCGGCTTCCGTGCTAATAAGGCGGATAAAATTGCTGAAGGGCGCTACCGGGTTTGGCCAAACGAAATGCCGGCAGGTCTAGATAAGCTGCGCCCAAATCATCCACTTAATCGCAATCTCGATCACAACTGGCAACAGGCGCTGCTAAAAACCTCATCGGAACGCCGCGTAGCCATCGATGTTCTGCTGACACAAAGCAGCGACGGAGTGACGCTAACTCTGATCAGCGAAGAGGGCATCAGCGTCAGCCATACGCTGCAGGGCGAATTCGGCGCCGCCAACCAGCCGGAGAAAGCGGTTGTCACACTGCGTGACGGACTGAGCAAACTGGGGCAAAGCCTTTATTACCCGCGTGACGTTCATATTGATCTGACGATGGTTTGCTTCATACCCAACAGCCAGGTCAACCAACTGCGCCGCGATGCGGTGCAAGCCCTGGACGCCGCACGCCTGGCGGTAAACGAACGCGGCGACCGCAAACCGGTTTCCGTCCCGCCGCCGGTTTATCCGGATTCGCACCTGACGTTTCTTGCCAATGTTTATAACCAGAAGGCGCGTAAGTTCTACCAGCGTTATGGTGTCACATTGATTGATGCCGCCTTCGAGGCGCACGAAGAAAAAGGGGATGTACCAGTAATGATCACCAAGCATTGCCTGCGCTTCGCCTTTAACCTCTGCCCTAAACAGGCCAAGGGCGTGCAGGGTGTGAAGGGGCGGGCATCGCCGATGCAGTTGGTACATCAGGGTGAGGTGTTGACGTTGAAGTTTGACTGTAAGCCATGTGAGATGCATGTGATTGGGAAGATCAAAAATCATATTTTGCGGATGCCAGTGCCGGGGAGTGTGGCAGGAGGGATCTCGGTAGAGGAGCTCAAGGCGACTCTACCGGGGAAGAAAAAATAGCCGCATACCCGGTCATTGATGAAAACGGCTTGGTGTGGACATGAGGCTGCTAGGAAATTGTCGCAACGCTATTTTCCCACAATGATAAGCCGATCGACTCACACAGATTGTAATCATTGTGTTAACTGCGGGATAATAATCCGTGCATGATGAGTCTGTACCCGCAGTTCTCACCGGATGAGGTCAGAAAAACATCGCCAGCGTTAAGCCCTTACGTTAATAGAGGTTATTTTGCGATTTGGCGCAATAACTGACTACCTAAAAATACGTAAGGTGTGGGGAGTTTTTTTGACGCAGCGCGCCCAGAGCACGCTGGGTAAGTGTGAATTTAACGCAGCTGATGTTGCAAGTGAGAGATCAATGTCGAATAAACCGTTCCATTATCAAGATCCGTTTCCGCTGAAGAAAGACGATACCGAATACTATCTGCTAAGCCCTGACCACGTTTCCGTCGGCGAATTTGCCGGCCAGGAAGTCCTCAAGGTTGACCCGCAAGCCCTGACACTGCTCGCCCAGCACGCTTTCCACGACGCCTCGTTCATGTTGCGCCCTGCGCACCAGCAGCAGGTGGCGGATATCCTCAACGACCCCGATGCCAGTGAGAACGACAAGTACGTTGCGCTGCAATTTTTGCGTAACTCAGAAATCGCCGCCAAGGGTATTTTGCCAACCTGCCAGGATACCGGCACGGCGATCATCGTGGGTAAAAAGGGCCAGCGCGTCTGGACCGGTGGTGGGGACGAAGAAGCCTTGTCGCGTGGGGTGTACAACACCTTTATCGAAGACAACCTGCGCTATTCGCAAAACGCCGCGCTGGATATGTACCAGGAGGTCAATACCGGCAGCAACCTGCCTGCGCAGATCGATCTCTACAGCGTGGATGGTGACGAGTATAAATTCCTGTGTATTGCCAAGGGCGGTGGTTCGGCCAACAAAACCTACCTGTATCAGGAAACCAAAGCGCTGCTGTCTCCAGGTAAGTTGAAAGACTATCTGGTCGACAAGATGCGTACTCTGGGCACCGCGGCCTGCCCACCGTATCACGTGGCCTTTGTGATTGGCGGCACTTCGGCGGAAGCCACGCTGAAGACCGTGAAGCTGGCTTCAACCAAATACTATGATGCGTTGCCAACCAAAGGCAACGAACACGGCCAGGCGTTCCGCGATGTGGCGCTGGAAGAGGAACTGCTGAAAGAAGCCCAGAATTTGGGCCTGGGTGCACAGTTTGGCGGCAAATACTTTGCCCACGACGTGCGCGTAGTGCGTTTGCCACGCCACGGCGCTTCTTGCCCGGTGGGCATGGGGGTTTCTTGTTCCGCCGACCGAAATATCAAAGGCAAGATCAACCGTGAGGGGATCTGGCTGGAGAAACTGGAGCATAACCCAGGTAAATTTATTCCACAGGAACTGCGCCGCGCGGGTGAAGGCGAAGCGATCAAGGTGGATCTGAACCGCCCGATGGCCGAAATCCTCAAGCAGCTGTCACAGTATCCGGTGTCTACCCGCCTTTCCCTGAGCGGCACCATCATCGTTGGGCGTGATATTGCCCACGCCAAGCTGAAAGAGCGCCTGGATCGTGGCGAAGGTTTACCGCAGTACGTGAAAGATCACCCGATCTACTACGCGGGCCCGGCCAAAACGCCCGAAGGCTATGCTTCAGGTTCTCTGGGGCCAACTACGGCGGGGCGTATGGACTCCTATGTCGATCTGTTACAGTCACACGGCGGCAGCATGATCATGCTGGCCAAAGGTAATCGCAGCCAGCAGGTGACGGATGCCTGCCACAAGCACGGCGGATTCTATCTTGGCAGCATTGGTGGCCCGGCGGCGGTGCTGGCACAGCAGAGCATCAAGAGCCTGGAGTGCGTGGAATATCCTGAACTGGGTATGGAAGCGATCTGGAAAATCGAAGTGGAAGATTTCCCGGCCTTTATTCTGGTGGATGACAAAGGTAATGATTTCTTCCAGAAGATCCAGGAATCTCAATGTACGCGTTGTGTGAAGTAATCTGATTGATAGCCGCCCCTGGTGGGCGGCTTGTACTTTGAGTAACAAGCTGCGATGTTTGTGATGAATTCGTCAGCCTTTGTAAAATAGTGTCGTCGCTTTGGACGCTCTAAATAAATCTGTATACCATTGCCGTGGACAATTTTGGCTAGGAAAAGTAATGGTGACGCAGGAAACACATATCAAAGAATTACTGGTCTGGATAGAAAACAACCTACGCAATCCACTATCACTGGATATTGTTTGCGAGAAATCCGGCTACTCCAAATGGTATCTGCAGCGCATGTTCCGCCAACAGACCAACCTGCCACTTGCTGCTTATATCCGCGCCCGTCGCCTCTATCTGGCGGCCTTCTCATTACGCTTTACGCAGAAAAGTATTCTGGATATTTCGTTGGAGTATCAGTTCGATTCCCAACAGACATTCTCACGCTGTTTCAAAAAACATTTCTCTGTCACACCTAGCACCTACCGTAAGGCCCAGAATTGTGACTTCAGCCATCTGGTGCAATCGCTGTCACTGAATCAACCTAGCGATATCTCTATTGACTATGTTGAGGTTAAACCAGACAGCTACTCGTTGGTCGGTCAGTATTATTCTTATCACATCGATATTGAACAGTTGGGCGAATCCCACGCGACAATTCGTGATGGAATAAAGGATCGTTTTTGTGATGAGTTTAAATTAAATCCAGACAAACTGTATGCGCTAACCAATTTTACGCCCGATGGTGAGCGGGTGAAGGTCGACTATTTTGTGGCGGTAGATAGAGCCATCGCCAAAGGTAAATCGTTGCTGGAAATACCGGAAATCAGCGGCGGTTATTGCCGCTTTCGCTATGCTGGCAAGCCAGTGGCCCTTCACGAGTATATCGCCAGCGTGTATACCAAACTTCTGCCGCAGTTTAATCTGGTACGCCGGGAAGGGTACGATATCGCGCAGCATAGCTACTCGCTCGATGGCGACGAAGAGCTGTACCTGGAATATGAGTATCTAATCCCGATAGTGCCAGACAAAGCCTTCGCAGAGAAAACCAGTCCGCGCTCCTGATTGCAATTGCGGATGTAAATACCGCCCGAAACGGGCGGTAATTAAAGACACTCGATCAGTGTGAACCAATCTCCCGTAGCGGTTTCCCAGCCATCAAATTCCGCTCGATATGTTCCAGAGAGATATTTTTGGTTTCAGGTATCAGAGCAATGGTAATGAAGATAAATACCAGGTTCAGCCCGGCATAGATCCAGAATGTATGCGCGCTGCCCAGGGTGTTGAGCATAGTCAGGAAGGTGGCCCCCACGATCATGTTGGCGATCCAGTTTACCGTCGTTGAGCAGGTGATACCGAAATCACGGCCTTTAAGCGGTTGGATCTCTGAACACAATACCCAAATCAGCGGGCCGGCACTCATGGCAAAACCGACAATAAACATCAGCAACATCAGTATCGCGAAGTATTGAGCCGCAGGCGTATCCATGCCGATATTCATCATGGTACCCAATGTCCCCATGCCGATGGCCATCACCAGGAAGCCCAGCTTCAGCGTAGGCTTACGGCCCCAACGATCCACCAGGCCAATGGCAATAAAGGTTGCCAGCACGTTCACTAACCCGACAATCACCGTTCCCCACATTTGTTGCGCTGTACTGGCAAAACCGGCCAGATCGAAAATTTTCGGCGCGTAATACATGATGACATTCATGCCGGTAAACTGCTGCATGACCTGAAGCAATACACCAAGATAGACCGCACGGCGGAAATTCTTGTTGTCTTTAAACAGTGCCCAGCCGCTTTGCTTTATTTTCAGGCTTTCGCGGATCTCATCCAGTTCGGCTTTCGCCTGTTCAGTCGTATCTCGCAGCATTTCCAGCACTTTCCTGGCTTCTGCATCACGGCCACGTGACGCTAACCAGCGAGGGCTGCGGGGCAGAAAGAACACGCCAACGAACAGCAACAAAGCCGGAAGGGTGATAATACCCAGCATCCAGCGCCATGAACCGCTGTAGCTGAAAGCCGTATCGGACAGATAAGCCCCCAGGATCCCTATCGTAATCATTAACTGGTACATGGAAATCATGCTACCGCGAATGCGTTCAGGCGCGATTTCAGAAAGGTACAGTGGGGCAGTGAAGGATGCGATGCCTACTGCCAGGCCGAGCAGAACGCGGGAAATCAGCAGCACATCGTTGTTGGGGGCGAAAGCAGAGCAAAGCGAGCCAATGACAAATAGCACGGCGCCAATCATCAGGCTGTATTTGCGCCCCAGCCGGTAAGAGAGCCAGCCACTGCCTACAGCGCCAACCGCTGCGCCGAACATCATTGAGCTCACCACCCATTCTTGTTGCTGGGAAGTGATTTGGAACTCATGAGCAATAAAAGGTAATGCTCCGGCAATCACGCCGATATCCAGTCCAAACAATAAGCCTGCCAGTGCTGCCAGAAAACAGACAAAGAAGGTCATTTGGGCATTCGATCTGCCTTTACTTGTTGATGATGTACTCATAACGGCCTCGGTTAACCAGATAGGTGATTCGTTAGTAGGCTATGTTATTTGTCTGGATGATGATTTAACGTGCTACCGATCACATTTAGTGTAATCGATTACACTCCGAGCATTTATGATATGTCATTTAATATCATGAATATTAGATGTTAAATCAATGGATAAGATATGGTTTGTGATTTTTGATGTCAATTTGTGTAATCGCTTTCATTTTTTGACCGGACAATAATTTGCCATAGCGGGAGGGATCGCGTCAGGTATTCAACTGGGTTGGCGGTGTTGGTTCTTCTGCTGCACGATATCGGCCATCACGGCCAGCGCGATCTCCGCCGGGGTTTTACTACCAAGCGGCAGGCCGATTGGCGCATGGATACGGCCGAGTTCCTGCGGGCTGAATTCGGCGATCTGTTGCAGCCGTTGGCGACGGCGATCGCTGTTCCGTTGGGAACCCATCGCGCCGATGTAAAATGCCGGGGTGTGGATCGCCTCCATCAGGGTTAAGTCATCCATGCGCGGATCGTGGGTCAGCGCCACAATTGCGGTGTTGGCGTGGCAACCGCCTTCCTCAATGAATTTGGCCGGGAACTGGCGCAGCAGGGTGATATGTGGTTTGAGCTGCGTAGCGAAGTTCTCCAGAGCTTCCGGACGGCTTTCGCATACCAGCACTTCAAAGCCGAGTGCGCTGGCAAAGTCGGCGCAATACAGCGCCACGCTGGAAAGCCCGGCAATCAGCAACCGAGGAGCGGCGGCGATGTGCAATCGGATCTCCTGTTGGTGGCGCACGACTTGGGTGGCGCTGGCAAAGCTGGTGGTTTCCAGCGCGCTACAGGCGTTGGGCAAGGTCAGGTGCTTGACCAGGGCATGATGGCCGGCCAACGCCTCGGCGATATTGCGCAAGTAACTAATGCTGGCAGGGCCCGCGGGCAGATGCTCGATCAATACGTCCAGCACGCCACCACAGGGCAGCGCCACGCTGGGGGTTAGCCCGCCTGCACCGTAGCGGATCACTTGGCTGGCGGCTTGATATTCCCCCTCTGCCAGACGGCGTAAAAAGTCCTCTTCCACGCAGCCACCGGATAACGATCCACAATAGTGCCCGTCGCGGGTAGCCACCATCAACGCGCCAGGAGAACGTGGTGATGAGCCATAAGTGTTCAATACGGTACACAGCCATACCGGCTGCTGTTCCAGCCAGTTGATTGCCTGGCCGACTACGGTGATATCAAGGTGTTGCATTAATTAATAGACTCGTTTGCTACTAGCTGGGAAGGGAGATCGATATCTTGCACGATGCCCGGTTGGTCGAGATGGAGCAGGTAAACCTCCCCGTGACTGCGTAGCAGCTCTCGCGCACCATTATCGCCATGCAGCGTACACAGTTGTTTGCGCAAAATGGCGGTGAAGCCCACCGGGTGGCCGGGATGGTGCTGGAAACTGGGGCGAACGATGTTGTGCTGGCTCAGGGCTGCGGCTACCTGTACAAAGATCTGTGGCGAGACAAAAGGCATATCCGCCAAATGGATCAGCCAGCCGTCCCAGTCTGCCGTTGCGGCAACGCCAGCGGCAATAGACTCACCCAGCCCACCGCTGGCCAGTAAGGTGCAGGGAACCTGATGCGCAGCACAAGCCTGTTGCACCAGTAGGTTTTCTGGCCGGGTGACGACCTGTACCGGTAAACCAGAGGCCAGCGCCTGTTGCAGCGTCTGTTCGAACACCGTCTTGCCCTGCAATAGAGCATTAAGCTTGTTGCCACTGCCACCAGCCTGAATAAAACGCTCACCCCGCCCGGCGGCGGTAATCACGATACCTGTCGTCATCTCTTTTGCCCGCGTTTGCGCAAATCAGCCACACTATAGAGGCATTATATGTTTCAAAGTGTTTCATTTTATGAAGACAAAATGTTAATGCTCACATAATTTAGGTTATAAGCTTATGATTATAACGTCTTCGGCAAGGTTACTTGCGGTTGCGCAACAAAACCGATAAAAAAAACGACTTACCTCCAGCCTTCGGGTTAAGGCGCTAATGCCTCATCTGGATGCTAGGGGTAGATAAGAACGTAAAGGATATTTTATGAGCAATTTCAACCCGTCACGACGCCGCTTTATCAAGGGTGCCGTGATAGCGGGGGTATCTGTTTACCTCGCGCCTCTGTACAGCCGCGCCTATGCCGCGCTGTTTGAGCAGAAGATCCTGCAATCGCCCAACTGGGATGCGCAGACTAAACGCATTCGCTACCGTATCGATGGCCGCTCCAAGGTTATGGGCCAGAAAGTGTTTGCTCGTGATATTCGCGCCGTTGATATGCCACACTGGCCACAGCAGCAGGCTCATGCCTTTATTCTGCGCGTCACTAAAGCCGATCGTCTGTTTACCGGCATCGATCTCTCATTGCTAGGTGAAGATCTGCAGCCAGATCGGATAGTAACGGCAGAAGATCTTGAGCGAGACGGCTTGGCCTTCCCGGCGTTTTATGGCGATGACATGCTGCTGCCCACAGGGAAAACCCCAGCCTATCTCGGCCATGCGGTGGCAATCCTGATTTATCATGATTTTGCTCGTTTCCGCTTTGCCAAAGACAAGCTGAAATTCCACGATGAAGTGATTCAGTATGGTACTGAAACCGGCCCGTTACAGCGCGATCCTTGGGGCAGCTTCCGCTACGTGCGCGTCGGGGGCGAACAGCCATTCGATGACGATCGCTTCTCCAGCCTGAAAGATACGCCGATCTTCCCGCTGTCAATGCGCAGACATCTGCCGGTGTGGCCGGAAGGGCGTGAGGGCGGCAAGCTGGATCAGGAAGGCATGTATTACGCCGGGAAGATTGCCGACCAGTTGCAAACCCCACCGCAGGACTGGTTGGTCATGTCGCGCCGCTATACCACACAATCTGTTGATACTTCGGCCTTGGAGCCAGACAACGCCAACGGCTGGTTTGATACCGCCAGCCAGACCTTGCATCTGGTGATCCCGACCCAGTCCCCGCAGGAGGTGGCGGACGAAATGCCGCGCATGTTGGCTAAACGTCATCAGCCGGTCAAACAGCTGATCCTGCATCCTTGCTATACCGTGGGCTATGGCTCGAAAGATCACTATAACTTCCCGTATTACGGCGCGGTTGCTGCGCTATATGGTGACGGGCTGCCGGTGCGGCTGGCTAATGACCGTTATGAGCAGTTCCAGACTTCGATCAAGCGCCATGCTTTCGATATGGATTACCGCATCGCGGTAGACAAGCAGACCGGCGTGTTGCAGGCCTTCCAAGGGGCGATGACCGCCGACGGTGGCGGGCGCTGTAACTTTACGCCATCGGTGGTGATGGTTGGTGCGACGGCGGCACAGTCGATTTACTACTTCCCGAAAAGCGATCTTTCCTCTGTCGGGCTGGCCTCTCGTGCCATTGATGCGGGTTCCGCACGCGGTTACGGCACATTGCAAAGCATGGCCGCTACCGAGATGATGATGGATGAATTGGCACAAGAGCTGAAGCTCGATCCGATCGAGTTTCGTTTGCGCAACGTGCTTAAGTCCGGCATGAAAAACACTCAGGGGGCGATCCCGGCAGGGGCTATTCGCGCTGATGAAGTGCTGGTAAAAGCCTCACAGCATGAGATGTGGCGCAAACGCGCCGAACGCAAGGCCGAGTTTGAGAGCCAATATCCCGGTAAGCTTTATGGCGTGGGTTTTGGGTGCGTGCAGAAAGACTTTGGCACTGGAGCCGAAACATCCTTTGCTCGCGTGGAGTTCAGCGAGGACGGGCGTATCTCGCTGTATCACAGCGGGGCCGAAATGGGCACCGGCATGTCAACGTCGCAGTCGGTGCTATGCGCTCAATGGCTGGGTAAACCGGCGGATGAGGCACATTTCTCGGTAACCGATTGGTCCCTATTGCCGATGGTGACCAGCGGCGATCCCTACACGATGTCGCAGGATGAGCAGGATAAGCTGCAAACCAATCCGAACTGGACGCCAAGCTACTGCTCACCTTCCAGCGCCAGCAATTCCGCTTACTATTTCTCGCACAGCACGCGCGAAGCGGCACGATTGGTGTTTGAACAGGGGCTGTGGCCTGCCGCGCTGTCTATTTGGCAGTCTGGTATTGGTGGCGGCCAGGCGGCGCCGCTGGTGGTGCGTAAAGAAGATGCTCGCTGGGTTGAAGGGGGGCTGACGGCGGCCGGTATGCAGATATTGCCGTTTGAGCTGTTGGCGAAGAAAGCCTATCAGATGGGCAACCTGACCGGCGCGGTGGTGCATGTCTTTAACCGCTGGCAGTGGGCAGAAGCAGACTTCAAGCTGAATAATCACAGTGAGCGCCTGCCTGTCGACGGCTTGTCGCTACGGATTGGCAATGGCGAATTCAGCACTCTGGCACGTGAGCAGGTTTATTACCCACCCACTCAACGTAATAACGCGGCTGTGACCTATTACAGTGCCGTAGGAACGCTGGTGGAAGTGGCGGTGGATATTGCGACCGGTAAGGTTGAACTGCTAAATCATCATTCGATTATGGAGTGTGGCAACCTGATCGTGCCTGAGCTGGTTTCTGGTCAGTTGCAGGGCGGTTTGGCGATGGGGATCGGCCATGCGCTGCATGAGTATTTACCGCTGTACGAAGATGGGCCGGGTAACGGCACCTGGAACTTTAACCGTTACCATTTGCCGCGCGCCAGTGATGTTGCGGTCTGGAAACAGACCGGTGACATCCTGCCTGCGCTCTCTGAAACCGATCCGCCGAAAGGGATGGCGGAGGTCGTCATGATCCCTGTGGTCGCCGCATTGGTTAACGCCATTGCCCACGCCACCGGTCATCGTTTCCGTGATTTGCCTGTCCGTGCCGAAAATATTCTTGAGGTGTTACCATGAGCATTAAAACCCAACCCATTACCCTGACCATAAACGGCAAGCAATATGGCCCCATTGAGGTACCGGAAGGGCTGATGATGATCGATTTTCTGCATGAATATCTCGATCTGACCGGCTCACGTCTCGGCTGCGGGCAGGGTATCTGCCATGCCTGCGTGGCGATCCTCGACCATCCAAGCGGCACCAGCGAAGAAATCCGTACCTGTATCACCGGCGCTCACTTTTTCAATGGCAAACAGGTACGCACCATCGAAGGTGTTGCGCAGGTGGATAATCAGGGCGAAGTGGTAGAACTCTCGCCGATCCAGCAGTCGTTCCTCGATCACTACAGCTTCCAGTGTGGTTATTGCACGCCGGGCTTTGTCAATGCGGCCACTATCTTTGTCGAGAAGCTCAAGCGTGAGCCAATCCTGCGTGACCAGTTGGAAGGCGCGATTGAACAGGCGTTGGAAAACCATATCTGTCGTTGTACTGGCTATGTCCGTTATTACGAAGCGGTGCGTGATGTGGTGTTGAAAACCCCTGGCCTGCTGAAGGAGACGGCGTAATGAAAAAACGTCTCGCATTGTTGATTGTGCTGATAGCGGCAATTGTCATCGCCGTGCTGTGGTGGCGAGAAAACCGCAGCTATGACGGCCCAGTCCAGCAGGTTACCGCCAGCAGCGAACAAATTGCCCGTGGGCGCTATCTGACGCAGGCTGCCGACTGTGCTGCCTGCCATACTGCCGCTGGTGGAGCACCGTTGGCGGGAGGCTATCCGCTGGATACTCCATTTGGCACTATTTATGGTAGCAACCTTACGCCTTCTGCCGATCAGGGTATTGGCCGCTGGACCAAGGATGACTTCTTCCTGGCGTTGACGCAGGGGGTGGCTCCGGGTGGCCGCCATCTGTATCCGGCGATGCCTTATACCTCCTACAAAGGCATTTCGCGCGAAGATGCGGATGCTATTTATGCCTATCTGATGTCGCGCCCGGCGGTGGACGTAGCTATTCCAGCTAATGATATGCCGTTCCCGTTCAACCAGCGGATGGCGCTGATCGGTTGGAATTTATTGTTCCGCAACAGCGATCCGCTACCGGCCAGTTCGCAGGGGAGCTCCGCCGAATGGCAGCGTGGGCGTTACCTGTCTGACGTGCTTGGCCACTGTGGCGAATGCCATACGCCACGGGGCATGCTGGGGCAGATGGAAGTGAACAAGCCGATGCAGGGTGGCGATCTGGGGAGGTTTATCGCGCCGGATATCACGCCACAGGCTTTGGCTCAGCGCGGTTGGACACCAGAGGATCTTAGCCGTTTCCTCAGCACCGGGTTGGCGCCGCAGGGGTCGGCGTTTAGCGAAATGCACATGGTGGTCGATCTCAGCACTCGCCATTTGACGCCGGAAGATCATAGGGCGTTGGTGACCTACCTGATGGGCGACAAGCCACCGCAGCCTGTTGCCGTTAAAATCGGGCAGGGCAGTGATGCCGGGCGTATCACTTATCTTGACCAGTGTTCCGCCTGCCATGAGCGTGATGGTGCAGGCATACCGCATGTTGCGGTAGCGATGCGTGACAACGCCACGCTGCGCCAACCTGACGGCAAGAATCTGATCGTTTCGGTGTTGGATGGGCTGCCAGCCCAGCAATTCCCCGGTAACGAAAGTATGCAGAGCATGCCGGGCTTTGCCGATCGTCTGGATGATGCGCAAATTGCCGAGCTAGTGAATTACCTGCGTGTCACTTGGGGCGGACTGCCGGCGGATATCACCGCCGAGCAGGTGAAGGCACTGCGCAAAGCCCATTAATGATGAAGAAAAACAATAGGCCCGCGTGCGGGCCTATTGATCGTCCACAATGATATCAGTGGGTATTGGTGGCGCTTACAGCACGTTGGCCACGCTGCTTGATGAAGTAACCGATGCCGAGAATGATGAGCCATACCGGGATCAGCAGCACGGAAATCTGGATCCCTGGTGTCAGGTACATGATCACCAGAATACCGGCCAAAAAGGCCAGGCACAGATAGTTGCTGAACGGATACCAGAAGGCCTTGAACTTCGGCTCGACGCCTTCATGGTTTTTCGCCTTGCGGAATTTCAGGTGTGCCAGGCTGATCATCGCCCAGTTGATCACCAGGGCAGACACCACCAGCGCCATCAGTAATTCAAAGGCACGGCCTGGGATCAGGTAGTTGATCAACACGCACAGTGCGGTTGCCAACGCAGAGAAACCGATGGCAACTACCGGCACACCGCGGCTATCCACTTTCAGCAGGGCTTTCGGGCCATTACCTTGTTTGGCCAAGCCGTACAGCATGCGGCTGTTGCAATAGACGCAGCTGTTGTAGACCGACAGCGCAGCCGTCAGGACCACGATATTAAGCACCGTTGCGACCATATTGCTGTTCAGCGCATGGAAGATCAGCACGAACGGGCTGCCGCCTTCGACTACTTTTCCCCACGGATAGAGTGACAGCAGAATAGTCAGCGAACCGATATAGAACAGCAGGATGCGGTAGATCACCTGGTTGGTGGCTTTCGGGATACTTTTTTCCGGGTTATCGGCTTCGGCGGCGGTAATACCCACCAGTTCCAATCCACCGAAGGAGAACATGATCACCGCCATCGCCATGAGCAGCCCCATGGTGCCGTTCGGGAAGAACCCGCCCTGGGCCCACAGGTTGGTGACGCTGGCTTCCGGGCCGCCCAGGCCGCTGAACAGCAGGTAGGCACCAAAGGCGATCATGCCAATGATAGCGACCACTTTGATGATGGCGAACCAGAACTCCATTTCACCATAGACCTTCACACTCGACAGGTTGATGGCGTTGATGGCCAGGAAGAACACGGCAGCGGAGATCCAGGTGGGGATCTCCGGCCACCAGTACTGCACGTAAATGCCTACCGCGGTCAGTTCCGCCATGGCAACCAGCACGTATAGCACCCAGTAGTTCCAGCCGGAGGCGAAACCGGCGAAGTTCCCCCAGTATTTATAGGCGAAGTGGCTAAAGGAGCCGGCTACCGGCTCCTCTACCACCATTTCACCCAGTTGACGCATGATCAGGAAGGCAATAAAACCGCCAATTGCATAACCAAGGATGACCGACGGACCGGCCATTTTTATTGTTTGAGCGATACCGAGGAACAGGCCGGTACCTATTGCGCCACCTAAGGCGATCAGCTGGATATGGCGGTTTTTCAGGCCGCGCTTCAGCTGGTCGCCATGCTGTTGACCATCCATCAATGAAACCCTCTGTGCTGACATAATGCTCATTACCGTAAAGTAATGATTACGATGTGTGTTGTTTTTTGTTTACGACGTTATAGCTATAAATTCCACGGCGTCGCTACCGTTTGGCAGAGAATAATGGTATGTGCGAAAGTTTGCACCTGCTTTGTTGTTTGAATGATTAAGATTGCAGCAGTTTAGGCAACAAAATGCGGGTTGTGTGACGAGCGGGGGGATTGCGTGCACGAAATAAGCAATAACTCACAGAATTGGCAAAAATAATCGCCATTGTTGTTGTTTTTTTGTTAACGATGCGGGGCTCGGTAAGCGGTTGTAAAGCGAAAATAACCCTTAATCTCCTTGCCATATAACCCGGGCATTCTTCTAACCAGAGGTTTCACAAAAGTTAAATTCGGCGGCTACCTCGTAAATGGTATTACCAACGCTGAGTTGCCGGTTTGCAAAGGCTTATGGATTGAAGTGTTAAAATGTGCGGCATTCATGATTTCGATCAAGGCCCATATGGACAGGAGGTGAATACTTTGTTACTTTACCGTCACGTTTTTGAAATTGGTATTACCAATTGACTCCGGGCACTTCGCAGAGAAGAAATCACCCATGGCCTACAGCAAAATCCGCCAACCCAAGTTGTCAGATGTTATCGAGCAGCAGCTCGAATATCTGATCCTCGAGGGTACGCTACGTCCAGGCGAAAAGCTGCCTCCAGAGCGCGAGCTGGCGAAACAGTTTGATGTTTCCCGCCCTTCTCTGAGAGAGGCAATTCAGCGTCTGGAAGCTAAAGGGCTGCTCCTGCGTCGCCAGGGAGGCGGCACCTTTGTACAAACTAATCTGTGGCAGAGCTTTAGCGATCCGCTGGCTGAGCTGCTGGCTGACCATCCTGAATCACAATTCGATCTGCTCGAAACCCGTCATGCCCTCGAAGGTATCGCTGCCTATTATGCGGCGTTGCGTGGGACTGATGAGGATCTGGCGCGCATCCGCGACTGCCATCATGTGATCCAGCAAGCTCAGGACAGCGGCGATCTAGACGCCGAAGCCGACGCGGTCATGCAATACCAAATTGCCGTGACCGAGGCTGCCCACAACGTTGTGTTACTCCATCTGCTGCGCTGTATGGGCCCGATGCTGGAACAGAACGTTCGTCAGAACTTTGAATTGCTCTACTCGCGCCGTGAGATGTTGGCAACAGTGAGTAGCCATCGCGCCGGGATCTTTGAGGCGATTGTGGCACGCGAACCTGAAAAGGCCCGTGAAGCCTCGCACCGCCATTTGGCGTTTATCGAGGAAATTTTGCTGGATCTCAGCAGGGAACACACCCGGCGTGATCGATCGCTGCGGCGTCTCCAGCAACGCAAGGATTAAGAGTGGTTCTCTTCAAGGCACACCAGCTTGTAGAGATTAAGCTCGGAGTGCTTAGTTAAGTACTTAAGCGGCAACCAAACTGATGAGCCTGTCTTCGTGCGTTTTATGATAGAGCGCAGGAAGACAGGCTCCAAACAAACCATTAGACAGATAAGGAATACCACCATGTCAGAACGTTTAAACAATGACGTGGATCCGATCGAAACCCGCGACTGGCTGCAGGCGATCGAATCGGTCATCCGTGAAGAGGGTGTTGAACGCGCTCAGTTCCTGATTGATCAGGTGCTGGGGGAAGCCCGCAAGGGCGGTGTTAGCGTTGCAGCGGGTGCTGCGGCTAACAACTACGTCAACACCATCGCGGTAGAAGACGAACCGGCATACCCGGGCAACCTGGATCTGGAGCGTCGTATTCGTTCTGCTATCCGTTGGAATGCCGTAATGACCGTGTTGCGTGCTTCCAAGAAAGATCTGGATCTGGGCGGCCACATGGCTTCCTTCCAATCTTCCGCGACCTTCTATGAAGTCTGCTTTAACCACTTCTTCCGTGCTCGCAACGAAAAAGACGGCGGCGATCTGGTTTACTTCCAGGGCCACATCTCTCCGGGCGTTTATGCACGTGCCTTCCTTGAAGGCCGCCTGACCGAAGATCAAATGAACAACTTCCGTCAGGAAGTGCACGGTAAAGGCCTGTCCTCTTACCCGCATCCAAAACTGATGCCTGAATTCTGGCAGTTCCCGACAGTCTCCATGGGTCTGGGCCCAATCAGTGCCATCTATCAGGCCAAGTTCCTCAAGTATCTGGAACATCGTGGTCTGAAAGACACCTCTGGCCAGACCGTTTATGCCTTCCTGGGCGATGGCGAGATGGACGAACCAGAATCGAAAGGTGCGATCACCATCGCAACCCGTGAGAAGCTGGACAACCTGGTATTCGTCATCAACTGCAACCTACAGCGTCTGGACGGCCCGGTCACCGGTAACGGCAAGATCATCAACGAGCTGGAAGGCATCTTCGCAGGTGCTGGCTGGCAGGTGCTGAAAGTGATCTGGGGCGGTCGTTGGGATGAACTGCTGCGTAAAGACACCAGCGGTAAGCTGATCCAACTGATGAACGAAACCCTGGACGGCGACTACCAGACCTTCAAATCCAAAGACGGCGCTTACGTGCGTGAGCACTTCTTCGGCCGCTTCCCGGAAACCGCCGCGCTGGTCAAAGATATGACCGACGACGAAATCTGGGCACTGAACCGTGGTGGTCACGATCCGAAGAAAGTCTTTGCTGCACTGAAAAAAGCGCAGGATACCCAAGGCAAACCAACCGTGATCCTGGCCCATACCATCAAAGGTTACGGCATGGGTGAAACTGCAGAAGGTAAAAACATCGCTCATCAGGTGAAGAAAATGAACATGGAAGGGGTTCACCACTTCCGCGATCGTTTCAACGTGCCAGTGGCCGATGCCGATATCGAAAAACTGCCATACATCACCTTCGAGAAAGAGTCCGAAGAGTACAAGTATCTGCACGAACGTCGTCAGGCGCTGCAAGGTTATGTACCGACTCGTCTGCCGAAATTCACCGAGAAGTTGGAAATGCCAGCTCTGGAAGATTTTAGCTCCTTGCTGGAAGAGCAGAACAAAGAAATTTCTACCACCATCGCCTTTGTGCGTGCCCTGAACGTGATGCTGAAGAACAAGTCGATCAAAGATCGCTTGGTGCCAATCATCGCCGACGAAGCGCGTACCTTCGGTATGGAAGGTCTGTTCCGTCAGATCGGTATCTACAGCCCGAACGGCCAGCAGTACACCCCGCAGGACCGTGAGCAGGTTGCATACTACAAAGAAGACGAGAAAGGCCAGATCCTGCAGGAAGGTATCAACGAACTGGGTGCTGCCTCTTCATGGCTGGCCGCAGCGACTTCCTACAGCACCAACGATCTGCCGATGATCCCGTTCTACATCTACTACTCCATGTTCGGTTTCCAACGTATTGGCGACCTGTGCTGGGCAGCGGGTGACCAACAGGCGCGTGGCTTCCTGATCGGCGGGACTTCAGGGCGTACTACCCTGAACGGCGAAGGCCTGCAGCACGAAGATGGCCACAGCCACATTCAGTCTCTGACCATCCCTAACTGCATCTCTTACGATCCGGCTTACGCGTATGAAGTGGCGGTGATCATGCATGATGGTCTGGTACGTATGTACGGTGACGCGCAAGAAAACGTCTACTACTACCTGACTACGCTGAACGAAAACTACCACATGCCAGCCATGCCGAAGGGTGCAGAAGAGGGTATCCGTAAAGGTATCTACAAGCTGGAAACTCTGGAAGGTAGCAAAGGTAAAGTACAGCTGCTGGGCTCCGGCTCAATCCTGCGCCATGTGCGTGAAGCTGCGCAGATCCTGGCGAAAGACTACGGCGTGGGTTCTGACACCTACAGCGTAACTTCCTTCACCGAACTGGCGCGTGATGGTCAGGACTGTGAGCGTTGGAACATGCTGCACCCAACCGAAACCCCACGTGTACCTTACATCGCTCAGGTGATGAACGAGGCGCCAGCGGTAGCTTCTACCGACTACATGAAGTTGTTCGCAGAGCAGGTTCGTACTTTCGTACCAGCCAGCGATTATCGCGTACTGGGTACTGACGGCTTCGGTCGTTCAGACAGCCGCGAAAACCTGCGTCACCACTTCGAAGTTGATGCTTCCTACGTGGTGGTTGCTGCTCTGGGTGAACTGGCTAAACGCGGTGAAATTGAAGCTTCTGTGGTCGCTGATGCGATTAAGAAATTCGACATCAACCCAGAAAAAGTTAACCCGCGTCTGGCATAAGAGGTACTGAACAATGTCTATCGAAATCAAAGTGCCGGACATCGGTGCAGATGAAGTTGAAATCACCGAGATCCTGGTGAAGGTTGGCGATAAGGTTGAAGTTGAACAATCGCTGATCACCGTGGAAGGCGACAAAGCCTCCATGGAAGTGCCTTCGCCGCAGGCTGGCGTGGTGAAAGAGATCAAAGTGGCCGTCGGTGATAAAACCGAGACTGGCAAACTGCTGATGATCTTTGAAGCAGAAGGTGCGGCCGCTGCCGCACCAGCCGCCAAGGCAGAAGAAAAACCGGCCGCGGCTCCTGCTGCTGCCGTAGCCAAAGACGTTGAAGTACCGGACATTGGGGCTGACGAAGTTGAAGTCACCGAGATCCTGGTGAAGGTTGGCGATACCGTGACTGCCGAGCAGTCACTGATCACCGTAGAAGGCGACAAGGCCTCTATGGAAGTGCCTGCACCGTTCGCCGGTACCGTGAAAGAGATCAAAATCAACACCGGTGACAAAGTGAAAACCGGCTCCCTGATTATGGTCTTCGAAGTGGCTGGCGCGGCCTCTGCTGCCCCTGCTGCTGCAGCTACCCAGGCGGCTCCGGCTGCTGCTCCAGCGGCAAGCGCGGCGAAAAACGTCGAAGTGCCAGATATTGGCGGCGACGAAGTAGAAGTGACCGAAGTGATGGTGAAAGTGGGCGATAAAGTTGCCGCTGAGCAGTCACTGATCACCGTTGAAGGTGACAAGGCTTCTATGGAAGTTCCGGCTCCGTTCGCGGGCACCGTGAAAGAAATCAAAATCGCTACCGGCGACAAAGTGAAAACCGGCTCGCTGATTATGGTCTTCGAAGTGGAAGGCGCAGCGCCAGCCGCTGCACCAGCTCAGAAAGCAGAAGCTGCCCCGGCTCCGGCCAAGCAAGAAGCTAAAGCTGCTGCTCCTGCTGCTGCTGCCAGTAAAGGTGAGTTCGCTGAGAACGATGCCTACGTTCACGCGACCCCAGTCATCCGCCGCTTGGCGCGTGAGTTCGGTGTTAACCTGGCGAAAGTGAAGGGCACTGGTCGTAAAGGCCGTATCCTGCGCGAAGACGTTCAGTCTTATGTGAAAGAGGCGGTCAAACGCGCCGAGGCCGCTCCTGCTGCTACCGGTGGTGGCCTGCCAGGCATGCTGCCGTGGCCGAAAGTGGACTTCAGCAAGTTTGGTGAGATCGAAGAAGTTGAACTGGGCCGCATCCAGAAAATCTCTGGTGCCAACCTGAGCCGCAACTGGGTGATGATCCCGCACGTGACTCACTTCGACAAGACCGATATCACCGATCTGGAAGCGTTCCGCAAGCAGCAGAACGACGAAGCTGCCAAGCGTAAGCTGGACGTGAAGTTCACCCCGGTGGTGTTCATCATGAAAGCCGTTGCCGCTGCCCTGGAGCAGATGCCACGCTTCAACAGTTCACTGTCCGAAGACGGCCAGAAGCTGACGCTGAAGAAATACATCAACATCGGCGTGGCGGTAGATACGCCAAATGGCCTGGTGGTTCCGGTATTCAAGGATGTTAACAAGAAGAGCATCACTGAGCTGTCCCGTGAACTGATGGCGATCTCCAAAAAAGCGCGTGACGGTAAGTTGACCGCAGGCGAAATGCAGGGCGGTTGCTTCACCATCTCCAGCCTGGGCGGTATCGGGACTACTCACTTCGCGCCGATTGTTAACGCGCCGGAAGTGGCTATCCTGGGTGTCTCCAAGTCTGCGATGGAGCCGGTCTGGAACGGTAAAGAGTTCACGCCGCGTCTGATGATGCCAATGTCGCTCTCCTTCGACCACCGTGTGATTGACGGTGCTGATGGTGCGCGCTTTATCACCATCATCAACAACATGCTGGCCGACATTCGCCGTCTGGTGATGTAATGAAAAAAGGGCGCAGCATGCTGCGCCCTTAGTAATTCAGTAGCAGTTTTGTCGGGTTTTGCATGACTCGACAGAATTGTTGGGACACGGGTCACTCGAACACGCTTTGCAGATTATTAACAATTCTGTAAACTGCTCGCGGTGTATGCGTCCCGGTGGATGAAGGGCGTTATGAGATCGACTAGCAATAAAAATGACGTCTGACCCGCCGGACAAAACAATTAAGAGGTCATGATGAGTACTGAAATTAAAACTCAGGTCGTGGTACTTGGGGCGGGCCCTGCGGGTTACTCTGCTGCTTTTCGTTGCGCTGACTTAGGTCTGGAAACCATTCTGGTTGAGCGTTACTCCACGTTGGGCGGGGTTTGCCTGAACGTGGGTTGTATTCCTTCCAAAGCACTGTTGCACGTTGCCAAAGTGATCGAAGAAGCCAAAGCGTTGGCAGAGCACGGCATCGTTTTCGGCGAGCCGAAAACCGACATCGACAAAGTGCGTGTCTGGAAAGAAAAAGTCATCAATCAGCTGACCGGTGGTCTGGCTGGCATGGCTAAAGGCCGCAAAGTGAAAGTGGTCAACGGCTTGGGTAAATTCACCGGTGCCAACACCCTGGTTGTTGAAGGCGAGAATGGTGCCACCACCATCAACTTTGACAATGCCATCATCGCCGCAGGTTCCCGTCCGATCCAACTGCCATTTATTCCTCATGAAGATCCACGCGTGTGGGATTCCACCGATGCACTGGCATTGAAAACCGTTCCAGAGCGTTTGCTGGTTATGGGCGGCGGTATCATCGGCCTGGAAATGGGCACCGTATACCATGCGCTGGGTTCACAGATCGACGTGGTTGAAATGTTCGACCAAGTGATCCCGGCTGCAGACAAAGACGTGGTGAAAGTCTTTACCAAGCGTATCAGCAAGCAGTTCAACCTGATGCTGGAAACCAAAGTGACAGCGGTAGAAGCTAAAGAAGACGGCATCTACGTTACGATGGAAGGCAAAAAAGCCCCAGCAGAGCCACAGCGCTACGACGCCGTGCTGGTTGCGATCGGTCGTGTGCCGAACGGTAAACTGCTGGATGCTGGCCAAGCTGGTGTTGAAGTTGACGAACGTGGCTTTATCCACGTCGACAAACAGCTGCGTACCAACGTGCCGCACATCTTCGCGATTGGTGACATCGTCGGTCAACCGATGCTGGCACACAAAGGCGTGCATGAAGGCCACGTTGCTGCTGAAGTTATCGCCGGTATGAAGCACTACTTCGACCCGAAAGTGATCCCATCGATCGCCTACACCGAGCCAGAAGTCGCATGGGTAGGCTTGACCGAGAAAGAAGCCAAAGAGAAAGGCATCAGCTACGAAACTTCCACCTTCCCGTGGGCAGCTTCAGGCCGTGCTATCGCTTCTGACTGTGCAGACGGTATGACCAAACTGATCTTCGATAAAGAAACGCATCGTATCATCGGTGGCGCTATTGTCGGCACCAACGGCGGCGAGCTGTTAGGTGAAATCGGTCTGGCGATCGAGATGGGTTGTGACGCAGAAGATATCGCGTTGACTATCCATGCTCACCCAACCCTGCACGAATCCGTAGGCTTGGCAGCAGAGATCTACGAAGGCAGCATCACCGATCTGCCAAACCCGAAAGCCAAGAAGAAGTAATTTCTGCGGTTTGAAGGTTGATAAGCGGCTCCTGTAAAGGGGCCGTTTTTATTTGGGGAGTACCGGATAAAAGGCCGCTCAGTGAGCGGCCAGTAGCATACTTGTTCTGGAATACGACGTTGAAGATCAGTTGATTGCCGGAAACTGACCAGCCACCCTCACTCACTCCGAACATCGATCCCAGTACAATGAGCAGGATAAAGAATGATCTCCCTTTCATTGCGCGTTCCTTGTGGAACCACGACCACCGCGACTTCACCGGAAAAATCCCGGTGGAACAAGCGCTCGTTAGCGCTTGTATCGTTCTTAGCGATGTAAGAAATCTGTTCGGTGCCTGCTAACACTGACCAGATACAAAAGAACCGTCTTTATGGCGGTTTTTTTGTGCTCAATGCCCGCCAATTTCCCCAACTCTATCGATAACCATTGTAAAAGTATGGACGTTATGTTGTGCTCATTGGGCTGAGATTGCTGTTGTGCCGTAACGAACCCGAGCCCGTCCCGCCTGCTTTGCAGCCGATTACGCTGCGGTCAACGATTCAGCAAAGATTTAATGTTGCTTTTATGTGAACGAATTAACAACCGATTCAAATCCTGATATGCTGGCTGGGCGGAACCGGGCACTGTACCTTACTTACAGTCCAGGATATCGACAGCAGTGCCCGACAAGTATCACCGTACGCTCTACCCGTCGTCTTTCGAGCCGTAGCGTTGTTGACTGCACTCGCTCACCCCAGTCACTTACTGTAGTAAGCTCCTGGGGATGAACGAGCTGGTCGCCTAGCTACAACTCGAAATCCATAGGGTATAAAAACGGTTGAATATAAAACGCCAGGCACAATAAATGACAATGAGAGCGAGGAGAAAGTCGTGCTAGAAGAATACCGTAAGCACGTGGCCGAGCGTGCTGCAGAGGGCATCGTCCCTAAGCCATTAGATGCGACACAAATGGCAGCGCTGGTTGAATCATTAAAAAATCCGCCAAAAGGCGAAGAAGAATTTCTGTTAGACCTGCTGATTAACCGTGTACCACCGGGCGTCGACGAAGCCGCCTATGTCAAAGCAGGTTTTCTGGCAGCCGTTGCCAAAGGCGAAGCCACTTCCCCCCTGGTTACCCCCGAAAAAGCCATTGAACTGCTAGGCACCATGCAGGGCGGTTACAACATTCATCCGCTGATCGATGCGTTGGATAACGAAAAGCTGGCACCGATTGCTGCCAAGGCGCTTTCCCATACGCTGCTGATGTTTGATAACTTCTACGACGTAGAAGAGAAAGCCAAAGCCGGTAACCCACACGCCAAGCAGATCATGCAGTCCTGGGCCGATGCAGAATGGTATCTGTCTCGCTCACCGTTGGCGGAAAAGATCACCGTGACCGTGTTCAAAGTGACTGGTGAAACCAACACCGACGATCTGTCACCCGCTCCGGATGCCTGGTCACGTCCAGATATCCCACTGCATGCGCTGGCTATGCTCAAGAGTGAACGTGAAGGTATTTTCCCGGATCAACCGGGTAGCGTTGGCCCGATCAAGCAGATTGAAGAGCTGAACAAGAAAGGTTTCCCGCTGGCCTACGTCGGTGATGTGGTCGGTACCGGTTCTTCCCGTAAATCAGCCACCAACTCGGTGCTGTGGTTTATGGGTGATGACATCCCCTACGTGCCGAACAAGCGTGGCGGCGGTGTGGTGCTGGGCGGCAAGATTGCGCCAATCTTCTTTAACACTATGGAAGATGCCGGTGCGTTGCCGATCGAAGTGGACGTCTCCAACCTGAACATGGGCGATGTTATCGACATCTTCCCGTATAAAGGCGAAGTGCGTAACCATGAAACCGGTGAACTGGTTGCCAGCTTCGAGCTGAAAACTGATGTGTTGCTGGATGAAGTGCGTGCCGGTGGCCGTATCCCACTGATTATCGGCCGTGGCCTGACCACCAAGGCGCGTGAAGCGCTGGGTCTGCCGCACAGCGAAGTGTTCCGCATTGCCAAGCCAGTAGCGGCTAGCAGCAAGGGCTTCTCGCTGGCGCAGAAAATGGTTGGCCGCGCCTGTGGCGTTGCTGGTGTTCGCCCTGGCGAATACTGCGAACCTAAGATGACCTCGGTTGGTTCACAGGATACCACTGGCCCGATGACCCGTGATGAGCTGAAAGATCTGGCTTGCCTGGGCTTCTCTGCCGATCTGGTGATGCAGTCGTTCTGTCACACTGCCGCGTACCCGAAACCGGTAGACGTCACGACTCACCATACGCTGCCAGACTTCATCATGAACCGTGGCGGCGTTTCGCTGCGCCCGGGTGATGGTGTGATCCACTCGTGGCTGAACCGCATGTTACTGCCGGATACCGTCGGTACTGGTGGCGACTCCCACACCCGCTTCCCGATCGGCATTTCCTTCCCGGCCGGCTCTGGTCTGGTGGCCTTTGCTGCCGCGACCGGTGTGATGCCGCTGGATATGCCTGAGTCGGTGCTGGTGCGCTTCAAAGGCAAAATGCAGCCTGGTATCACCCTGCGTGATCTGGTGCATGCTATCCCTTACTACGCGATCCAGCAGGGCCTGTTGACCGTAGAGAAGAAGGGCAAGAAGAACATCTTCTCTGGCCGCATTCTGGAGATCGAAGGTCTGCCTGAACTGAAGGTTGAGCAGGCGTTTGAGCTGACCGATGCCTCGGCAGAACGTTCCGCTGCCGGTTGTACCATCAAGCTGGATAAGGCACCGATCGCTGAATATCTGAGCTCTAACATCGTGCTGCTGAAGTGGATGATCTCCGAAGGTTATGGCGATCGCCGTACCCTGGAGCGCCGTATTCAGGGGATGGAAAAATGGCTGGCGGATCCGCAGTTGCTGGAAGGCGATGCGGATGCGGAATATGCCGCAGTGATCGAAATCGATCTGGCCGATATCAAGCAGCCAATCCTGTGTGCGCCGAACGATCCGGACGACGCGCGCCTGCTGTCCGATGTGGCCAACAGCAAGATCGACGAAGTGTTTATCGGTTCCTGTATGACCAACATCGGCCACTTCCGTGCTGCTGGTAAACTGTTGGATCAGCATAAAGGCCAACTGCCAACTCGCCTGTGGGTGGCTCCGCCAACCAAGATGGACGCAGCGCAACTGACTGAAGAAGGCTACTACAGCGTCTTTGGCAAGAGCGGAGCGCGTATCGAAATCCCTGGCTGTTCACTGTGTATGGGTAACCAGGCACGCGTAGCGGACGGTGCGACCGTGGTTTCCACCTCGACCCGTAACTTCCCGAACCGTCTGGGTACCGGTGCCAACGTTTATCTGGCTTCCGCAGAGCTGGCTGCAGTGGCATCACTGCTGGGCCGTTTGCCAACGCCTGATGAGTATCAGACCTATATGGCACAGGTCGACAAAACGGCGGTGGATACCTATCGCTACCTGAACTTCGACCAGTTGACCCAGTACACGGAAAAAGCCGACGGTGTGATCTTCCAAACCGCGGTGTAATTCGATACTGAGTCAGCATCATCACGGGGAGCCTTTGGGTTCCCCGTTTTTTTTGTGATCGCCTCCCGCCTTTATGGATTTTAACTCATTGATTAGTCTTGCTTTGATGAAATCATTACTCTCAGGCTAACAAACTATCCCCCTGCTTGATTGATGGCGCCCTCCTAGACTCTTACTCTAACCCTACTGAACAGAACCCAATAAACCCAGGAGGTTGAGGTATGTCGCTTCATCAAAGCCCCACGCGCGTTTGGGATACCCGGCGGCAGGAAAAAAAACGCCGTATCGCCAGTGTGCAAGGGCAGTCGCAGGGCAAAGTGATCCCCACCGCCGATCTGACCAGCGTGTTGGAAAAACTGCTGGTTTCTGGCGATCGGGTGGTACTGGAAGGTAATAACCAGAAACAGGCCGATTTTCTCTCCCGTATGCTCGCCGAGGTCAACCCCGCCAAGGTCCACGATCTGCATATGATCATGCCAAGCGTTGGCCGCGCCGAGCATCTGGATATTTTTGAAAAGGGCATCGCCCGCAAGCTCGATTTTGCCTTCTCAGGTACCCAGAGCCTGCGCATTTCCCAATTGCTGGAAGATGGGCAGCTCGAAATCGGTGCCATCCATACCTATATCGAACTCTATTCCCGCCTGTATGTGGATCTGGTGCCGAACGTGGCGCTAGTGGCCGGGTTCAAGGCCGATCGTCATGGCAATCTGTACACCGGGCCAAGTACCGAAGATACTCCGGCACTGGTGGAGGCTACCGCGTTTAAAGACGGCATCGTCATCGCTCAGGTCAACGAACTGGTTGACGATGAAACGGACCTGCCAAGAGTTGATATCCCCGGTTCCTGGATCGATTTTGTGGTGGTGGCAGACAAGCCGTTCTTTATTGAGCCGCTGTTTACCCGTGATCCGCGCCTGATCAAACCCGTGCATGTGTTGATGGGGATGATGGCGATCAAAGGCATCTACGCCAAACATCAGGTGCAATCGCTGAACCACGGTATTGGTTTTAACACCGCCGCCATCGAGCTGCTGTTACCCACCTACGGTGAGCAACTGGGCCTGAAGGGTAAAATCTGTAAACACTGGACTCTGAACCCACATCCAACCCTAATCCCGGCGATCGAAAGTGGCTGGGTGGAGACCGTACACTGTTTTGGCGGTGAGCTGGGGATGGAGAGTTATATTGCTGCCCGCCCGGATATTTTCTTTACCGGTAGCGACGGTTCCATGCGCTCCAACCGTGCGTTTTGCCAGATGGCTGGTCAGTACGCTGTAGATATGTTTATCGGCTCCACCTTACAGATCGACGGTATGGCCCACTCATCTACCGTGACACGGGGCCGCCTCTCCGGTTTTGGTGGAGCACCGAACATGGGGCACGACCCACACGGTCGTCGTCACGCTACGCCTGCCTGGTTGGATATGATCGAAGAGCCGGATCCGTTGGCCCGTGGTCGCAAGCTGGTGGTGCAGATGGTGGAAACCTTCCAGGCGGGTGCCAAACCGACCTTCGTAGAAAAACTCGATGCCGTCGATGTGGCGCAAGAATCTGGTATGCCGTTGGCGCCAGTGATGATTTACGGCGATGACGTGACTCATGTGCTGACCGAAGAGGGCATCGCTTATCTGTATCGTGCACGCTCGTTGGAAGAGCGGCGCGCCATGGTGGCTGCGGTAGCCGGTATCACCGATATCGGGCTGGGTGTGGACGCCAAACGGGTGGCTGAACTGCGCCGTGAAGGCAAAGTGGTGTTCCCGGAAGATCTCGATATTCGCCGCACCGATGCTTCGCGTTCTTTGCTGGCCGCGGGCAGCGTAGCGGATCTGGTCGAGTGGTCCGGCGGTTTGTATAACCCGCCAGCTAAATTCCGGAGCTGGTAATGAAACTTTTCCCCTGTTTAATCGCTTCTGATGCAGATTTAGCTGCCGCGCGGTTGGCGGAGTTTGCTACGCAGGCGCTAGTGGATGAGGCGCTCCTCAGCCCGAAACCGGGGCTGGTGGATGCCCGGGGTTCCGGTGCACATCAGGATTTGACGTTGGAGTTGATGGTGCGTTCCGCCCACAGCCTGACGCCGGTCTTCCACCGGCTGGCGATTGCCGGTTGGCAGCGTCCGGCAGATAGTGCGTTACGCCAGGAAGTTGGCCGGATTGGCCGGGAAGGTGAACAGCGGATGATGGTAGCCACTGCCGGTGTTAATACACATCGCGGGGCGATCTGGGCGATGGGCCTGCTGGTGACGGCGGTGGCCATGCAAGGGGATAACGCAACACCATTCAGCAGTTGCACATTAGCCGCCCAGTTGGCGCAGTTGCCGGATCACGCCAGCCCGAAGGTGTTCAGCAAAGGCTTGCGAGCCACTCAGCGTTACCAGGTACCCGGCGCGAGGGAAGAGGCCCAGCAAGGTTTTCCGCATGTGATGCAACGGGCGCTGCCGCAGCTGTGGCACAGCAGGAGCCAGGGGGCCAGTGAGTCAGCCGCGCAGATTGATGCACTGATGGCCATCATGACCACCCTGAGCGATACCTGCGTGCTGTCGCGTGGTGGGTTAACGGCGCTGAATGCGATGCAGCAGGGGGCCGCCGAGGTACTGCATGCCGGAGGATATCAACATCCGGCAGGACAGGTGGCGTTGGCCAAACTGGAACAACAGCTATTGGCGAGCAACGCTTCACCCGGCGGCGCGGCCGATTTACTGGCTGCGGCTCTGTTCCTCGATCGGGCTACGGCCCGCTGAATAATCAATCCAGAGGATATTATGGAACATATCGATTTGAGTTATCCGGCCAGCATTACGCTGCCGGGTAAGGCACTCACCGGCGTCGTGGGCTCCGGTGACATGGAGGCTCTGTTTGAGCCTGCGGCTGACGGCACACTGACGGTGGCGATCAAAACCTCCGTAGACGGTAGTCGTCAGCGTTGGCAGCATCTGTTTGAACGCCTGGCCTCTTTGCGCGACTTACCTGCCGGACGGCTAGAGATTAACGACTTCGGCGCTACGCCGGGGGTGGCTCGGCTGCGTATTGAACAGGTATTTGAGGAGGCCGCCCATGCGTGATGATCTCAGCTTTATCGAACTCAGTGCCCGGGAGCGCGCCCGCAATCTGCTGGACAGCGGCAGTTTCCGTGAACTATTGGGGCCATTTGAGCGTATTACTTCACCCTGGTTGGAGCCGCAGGGCATCGTCACTCAGGCCGATGACGGTATGGTGGTCGCCAAAGGCACCATTGACGGTAAACCGGCGGTGGTGGTGGCGGTAGAGGGGGCATTTCAGGGCGGTAGCATGGGGGAAGTTTCCGGTGCCAAGATGGCCGCGGCCCTGGAGCTGGCAGCAGAAGATAACCGCAACGGCATTGCGACTCAGGCAATATTGCTGCTGGAAACCGGTGGCGTGCGTTTGCAGGAAGCCAACCTGGGGCTGGCAGCGATCGCGGATATTCATGCGGCGATTGTCGATCTGCGCCGATATACCCCGGTGGTGGGTATTATTGCCGGTACCGTGGGCTGCTTTGGCGGGATGTCGATCGCAGCTGCATTATGCAGCTACCTGATCGTCACCCGTGAGGCGCGCCTGGGCTTGAACGGCCCACAGGTAATTGAACAGGAAGCCGGTATCGAAGAATATGATTCCCGCGATCGGCCTTTTATCTGGAGCATGACCGGTGGCGATGTGCGCTATCGCAGCGGCTTTGTCGATGGAGAAGTCCCGGATGCGCTGCATGCGGTCAAGGCAGCGATGACAGGTTGCCTGCAACGCGGCGTGCCTGCTCAGCATCGCTCCGACAATTATCATTACTACTTGCCGAAACTGTCGCAGTTCGACACCCGCCAGCAAGCGGACTCGGCGGTCATTGCTCAACTGTTTGCTGCGGAGGAACGGGTATGAGTACGTCATCATCAAGCCGTGGAGAATATTGGTTCTCTTTGCTGACGGAGAGTGCCGATCAGCACCAGGGACTGTGCGCCTCCATTCGGGTCGCGGACGCTGAACTAGAGGGCCAACCGGTGCGTTTTATCGCCGTGGTGCCGGATGCAAATAACCATTACCCACGCGCCGCACGCGGTGAAGTGGGTTTACTGGAAGGTTGGACATTAGCCCAGGTAGTCAGTGAAGCGGTCGCGGCTGACGTTGATAAAGCACAAAAGCGAGCCATCGTGGCGGTTATTGATGTGCCGAGCCAGGCCTACGGGCGCCGGGAAGAGGCCTTTGGTATTCATCAGGCGCTGGCCGGAGCGGCCGGGGCTTATGCCAAGGCTCGGCTGGCAGGCCATCCGGTGATTGGTTTGATCGTCGGGAAAGCCATGTCCGGCGCATTTCTGGCGCACGGCTATCAGGCCAACCGCTTGATTGCCTTCAACGATGCAGGCGTGATGATCCATGCGATGGGTAAAGAGTCTGCAGCGCGCATCACGCTGCGTTCCGTAGAGGCGCTGGAGAAGCTGGCAGCAACCATTCCACCTATGGCCTATGACATCGAGCATTACAGCTCGCTAGGCCTGCTGGAACAGTTACTGGATATCCGTGACCCGCTGCAGGCCAGTGAGCAGGAGCTTAATCAGGTGCGCCACTCGGTGGTTCAGGCGATTGCCAAAACTCGCTGTGAAGGCGTTGGTTTAACTAACCGCTTGGGGGCAGACAACCGCCATAGTTCTTCGCTGGTGCGTGAACGTATGCGCGCAGAGTGGTAATGCCACGTTAGCCATTTTTACGTCAGAGTTCAGGAACAAAATACTACCGGCCGGGAGGGCGCCTTTGATGCGTTCCATCCCGGCATATAGCTTCACCTGCATATAACAATATAACTAATACCATCGCACCTGATCTGACTGATTTTTTCTTTTTAACAGGTGATTTATGACATACGTAATTATTCATGCCTTGGCACCGATTTTTGTCATTATGCTGCTGGGCTTTTTTGCCGGTAAGGCAAAAATGGTCGATAACCAGAACGTTTCATTACTCAACATCTTCGTGATGGATTTTGCACTGCCGGCGGCCCTGTTCGGCGCCACCGTACAAACGCCTTGGGCGGGGATCGTTGAGCAGTCGCCGCTGATCGTGGTGTTGGTGCTGGCGATGTGGATCACCTATGCGGCAATCTATTTTACCTGCACCGGGATCTTCCATAAGTCTCCGCAGGATGCCGCGGTGCTGACGCTCACCGTGGCGTTGCCCAACTATGCCGCGCTTGGCCTGCCGATCCTCGGTAGCGTACTGGGGGAAACGCCCGGAACCTCGCTATCCGTGGCAGTGGCAATCGCCTGTGGTTCGGTACTGATGACGCCTTTCTGCCTGCTGATCCTGGAGCGTGAAAAAGCCCGCGCAGCTGGTGCGGTTCAAGGTTCCAGCCTGGGCATGTTGCCGGTGCTGATGTGGCGCTCGGTGAAAAAACCGATCGTCTGGGGGCCGCTGCTTGGGGTAGTGCTGTCGGCGGTAGGCATCCATATGCCTGAAATGGTGCTGGCCGCGATCAAACCGCTTGGCCTGTCGGCTACGGCGACAGCGCTGTTCCTGACCGGCGTGATCCTGTCTGCCCGTAAGTTGCAGATCAACGGCCCGGTGCTGCTGTCGAGTGTAACCAAACTGCTGATCCAACCGTTTATTGCCTGGGGGCTGGTGCTGGCATTGGGCCTGCACGGTAGCGTGGCCATCACCGCTATTTTGATGATTGCCCTTTCCGCCGGCTTCTTCGGTATCGTCTTTGGTAACCGTTTTGGCGTGCAGTCGCCGGATGCCGAAGCCACGTTACTGATCAGTTCCGTGTTGTGTATCATTACCTTACCGCTGTTTATCACCCTGACCTCAGGGATGTAACTGGAGATGTCGATGATTCGCCCGCATGACCTGATTTGGATTAGTGACCGTTCTGCCCTCAGCGTCGACCAGGCGTTGCCGGAGTGGGTTAGCCAACAGTGGCGCACCTCATTACCGTTGGTGGTGCGGCGTGATGTTCAGGGCAACGGGCGGATCCCGGTGGGGATCCGGGGTATGAAACGTAGCCAGCGAGCCGCTGCCTGGGTTAGTGCAGAGGCAATCCGGCGCGTAGTGACGCCGGAGTCTTTGGTGAGTGAACCGTTGGCGTTGCTGCACTCGAGCTTTGTTTCCCAGCCTCCTGTGCAGGCGCTCATCATGCTGGCTCAGCGGCCTTGGCCGTGGAACTGGGGCGTGACCGGCAGCTGTGGTTATGCGCTGGCGACCGAAATCCCGGTGATGCATGCTGACAGCGATCTGGATCTGTTGGTTCGCTGCCCGCAGCCTGCCAGCTCCGAGGAGTTGCAGCGGCTGGCACAGTGGTTACAGGCGCTGCCTTGCCGCGCCGATGCCCAAATAGAAACACCGCTCGGCGGCTTTGCCCTGAGCGAATGGCTGCGGGATGGACGAGCGATGCTGAAAACCGCTGAGGGGCCGTTGTTGACGACGGATCCATGGGCCAGCTCTCAGGAGATCTGATGAAGATTTTATTTACCTTTCCCGGCCAGGGACCGCAGGTGCCTCAAATGCTGCACCAACTGCCGGCCAATGAAACTACCCAACGGCTATTAAGCGAGGCCTGTGCTGTTCTTGACCAGGACGTACTGGCGTTGGATAACGCCGAAGCCTTACAGAAAACCCGGGCGGTGCAACTGTGCCTGCTGATAGCCGGTGTGGCCTACGCGCGGGAATTGCAGCAGCACGGGATCGCGGCCGACTTTGTCAGTGGTTTATCCATCGGCGCTTTTCCGGCTGCAGTGATCGCCGGGGCCTTGGCATTTCCCGACGCCGTCCGGCTGGTGGCGTTGCGTGGCCAGCTAATGGAGGAGGCGTACCCGGCGGGATATGGCTTGGCGGCGATTATCGGATTGCCGTTACGCCAGGTGGAAAGGCTGATAGCAGAGGTCAACAGCGCTGAGCTACCGGTCTATTTGGCCAATATCAATGCCGAAGACCAATTGGTCATTGCGGGTAGCGAAGCAGCGATGGTGCAGGTCATGGCACTGGCAAAAACCGCAGGTGCAGCTAAAACCCAGCGTTTGGCGGTGAGTGTCCCTTCCCACTGTGCCCTGTTGGCACAACCGGCCGAAAAGCTGGCGCAGGCGATGAAACAGGTCACCATCCACCGGCCGCAGGTTGCGTATCTCAGTGGCAGTACCGGGCGAGTGCTATGGCAGCCGGAGCGGATTGCCGACGATCTGGCCTTCAACATGGCTCGCACCGTGTGCTGGCATGAGGCTATGGTGGCAGCCTTTGAGCGGGAAGTCCGTCTGGCGATCGAAATGCCGCCGGGCGCGGTATTAACCGGCTTGACCAAAAAAGTGATGGAACAAGGGGAAGCGCTATCCCGCTGCCAACTGGGGATGAACGCGGTCTGCGGCATTGTGGCCAAATATCGGCGCGATTAAACCGGCCCTTCACCGCGCGCGTACATACGGCCTTCCGCCGTTAACGCCAGCAGGTTCGGATCCTGCTGCTGGTTACGGTTGAACACCAGCGCGATGGTTTGGCGCATCTGGTATTGTTCGCACAGCGGCAGTAATTTCAAGGTATGTTCATACATCTTCTTCATCCGCCCTGGCACCAGCGTGTAGCCCACCCCGGCCTGCACCAGGCTGAGCATTGAGAAAATATCATTCACCCGGGTAACGATTTCCGGCTCAAAACCGGCAATCTGAAACGCTTCGCTAAAGCCGTGATAAGTGGCGAAGCCTTCGGTCAGGGAGACAAACTTCTGGCTGCGAAAGTCTTGCAGGTCTGCCGTACCATCGCTGTTTAGCGCCGAGGCTGCCGGTGCGGCAAGATAGATATCATCTTCAAATAGCGGCAGGATCTCAAAGCGCAGCGGATCGATTTGACTGTCCGAAACCGAAATCAGGATGGCGTCCAACAATTGGTTCTCCAACTGGGCCAGCAGATCCTCATTCGACCCCATCGTCAGGCTGATCTCCATGGCCGGGCGGCGCACTTTCAGCCCCATGATCAACCGTGGAATGGTTTCCAGTGTCAGTGAGTAGAGCGTACCGATACGCATGCGTTGCTGGCCAAACCCCGCCTTCAACCGAGTTTCTTCGATGCCTTTGTAGGTGAGATCCACGATATCGCGTGCGTATTCTGCCAGCGTTTGCGCAGCGGGCAGTGGCAGCAGGTTGCGCCCTTTATGAATAAACAGCGGGCAGCGAAAGCCCTCTTCCAGGGTATGTAACGCACGATGTACGCTAACGCTGCTCAAGCCAAGCTGTTCTGCGGCTCGGCCGATGTTCTCCTTCTCCATAAACGCCAGAAAGATTTCCAATTTTTTCAGGGTGATTTCGCTGTCGATCATCGGCTCAGGCTTGGGTAAGGGCAAAGAAGAGCCATGATAACAACAATTGCCCGTCCATAGCAGGCACCAAGAGCCTTCCCGCTTCCCAAGCGGAGGGCGGACCGTTATATTGCGCCACGAATTATTGAACAACTTTGCGAGCGCTCACTGAGTTAGTCGCGAATTTAGGGTTAAACTCAGTCTTATACACGGCTCAGGAGGGCATGCTATGGATTACGAATTTCTGCGTGACGTAACCGGTCAGGTGGTGGTCAGATTTTCGATGGGGCATGAGGCCATCGGCCATTGGATTAACGAAGAGCTCAACGGTGATTTTAACCTGCTGGACCGTATTGAAGCCGGTGCGGCAGGGGTCAAGGGCAGTGAGCGTCAGTGGCAGTTGGAAGGTCACGAATACACGTTGCTGATGGACGGTGAAGAGGTGATGATCCGCGCCAACCAGTTGGAGTTCGAGGGTGACGAAATGGAAGAGGGGATGAACTACTACGATGAAGAGAGTCTTTCTTTCTGCGGCATCGAAGACTTCCTGACGGTGCTGAAAGCCTACCGCTCGTTTATGCTCAACTACTGATTATTCAGATGGGTGCAGGATGCTGCCCCCCTTGTGAGTCCCAGGGGGCCGATTCTCGGCCGCCTTTCCTCTTTTCTGTAATGATTAAATAAAATCAAATAATCATGTTACTGATTTTTTAATCTGCGACACAGCGCCGATTTTTTATTTTTTGATTCAATATAATCATTTTGATTAAAATAAATCATAATGACGAGGGTAGGATGAAAATTAAGGCGACAATAGAGAAAATCCCTGGGGGGATGATGGTCGTCCCACTGGTGCTTGGCGCAATGATCAACACCTTTGCTCCACAGGCGCTGGATATCGGCGGCTTCACCACGGCACTGTTTAAAAACGGTGCGGCTCCACTGATTGGTGCTTTCCTGCTGTGCATGGGGGCCGGCATCAGCTTCAAGGCGGCTCCGCAGGCACTGTTGCAAGGCGGTACTATTACCTTGACCAAGCTGCTGGTTGCCATGGCCCTGGGGTTAGGCGTTGAACATCTGTTTGGTGCGGAAGGTATTTTCGGCCTGACCGGTGTGGCGATTATTGCCGCAATGAGCAACTCCAACGGTGGGCTGTATGCGGCGTTGGTGGGCGAGTTTGGTAATGAGCGGGACGTAGGGGCGATTTCGATCCTATCCCTGAATGACGGGCCGTTCTTCACCATGATCGCGTTAGGTGCGGCAGGTATGGCGAATATCCCACTGATGGCGCTGGTAGCGGTGTTGGTTCCTCTGCTGGTAGGGATGATGTTGGGTAATCTGGATCATCAGATGCGCGACTTCCTCACCAAGGGGGGCCCAATCCTGATCCCATTCTTTGCCTTCGCGCTCGGCGCTGGCATAAATCTGGAAATGTTACTGCAAGGCGGTATGGCCGGGGTTCTGCTTGGTGTATTGACCACTTTTGTCGGCGGTTTCTTTAATATTCGCGCCGATCGACTGGTGGGGGGCTCAGGCATTGCCGGTGCGGCTGCATCAAGTACTGCCGGTAATGCGGTGGCGACGCCATTGGCGATTGCCCAGGCGGATCCTTCGTTGGCTAGCGTCGCGGCTGCTGCGGCCCCGTTGATTGCCGCTTCGGTGATCACCACCGCCATACTGACCCCGATACTCAGCTCTTGGGTGGCGAAGCGTAATGCCGTGAAGGGCGCCGCGCTGAAGGAGACAGCATGAAGATGATCGTGATTGCCGATGACTTTACCGGAGCCAACGATACCGGTGTGCAATTGGCCAAAAAGGGCGCGCGTACCGATGTGGTGCTCAACGAGCTACCACAGTCAACCCGGCGCACGGATGTGCTGGTGATCAATACCGAAAGCCGGGCGTTATCTCCTGCAATGGCCAGCCGCAAGGTGAGCGAAGCCTTGCGGGCTTATTGCCAGAGCGATACGCCGCCCCTGGTGTATAAAAAAATCGACTCGACATTTCGCGGTAACGTAGGGGCAGAGATCGAAGCGGCGATGGTCGCCAGCGGTGCGCAGTTGGCTATCGTGGCCGCAGCCATCCCCGCTGCGGGTCGGGTTACGCTCAATGGTGAATGCCGGGTTCACGGAGTGCCGTTGGCAGAGACTGAGTTCGCCAGCGATCCGAAAACGCCGATCGTTTCTTCTCATATCAAGACCTTGATTGGTTTGCAGACTACCTATCCGATCCACCAGTTGGATTTGCAGGTAGTGCGCAGTGGCGAGCTAGGCCGCGAGTTACCGCTCCTGAGTCACAACGGGCCAGCGATTGTGGTAGTTGATGCTGAAACGGATGGCGATCTGGCGCAGTTGGCGCAGGCAATCCAGCAACTCGGCTGCCGTTATCTGCTGGTGGGCGCTGCCGGGCTGGCAAATGCATTGCCAGCCAGCAGCTATCTGGCCGCTCGCCAGCGCCTGCCTGTGCTGGTGGTTGCCGGATCGATGAGTGAGGCGACCCGGCAGCAGATTGTGTTTGCCGCAGAAGAAAAGTCGCTCGGCATACTGGATATTGATGTCGAGGCCTTGTTACAGCCGCACAGCCAGTCTGCGGTAGATGAAATTATTCGCCGGGCCATCAGCGTACTGCGAGATCGGCAGCACTGTGTACTACGCACCTGTAGAGATGCCGATGCCCGCCAGATGATCGATGCGCTGTGTGAAAAGCATGACCTTTCGCGCCAGCAGTTGGGAGACAAAATCAGCCAGACTTTAGGCTCCATCACCTTGGCGATTATCAATCAGGCTCAGATTGGTGGCTTGTTCCTGACTGGTGGTGACATCGCTATTGCGGTTGCGAGAGCGCTGGGCGCGGAAGGTTACCGTATTACCAGTGAGGTTGTTCCTTGTGTGCCCTGTGGCACTTTCGTCAACAGCGAGATCGACGATCTGCCTGTGATCACCAAGGCTGGCGGATTTGGCGGTGCTTCAACGTTGCGGGATGCACTTTATTTTATTGAGGAGATGTACAGTGGCAAATAACACGATTGCGGTCACCATGGGCGATCCGGCAGGCATTGGGCCAGAAATTATCATTAAGGCGCTGTCTGAAGGCGAGTTGGCGGGAACGCCAGCGGTCGTGGTGGGCTGTCTGCAAACGTTGCAACGCATTCAGGCATTGGGGATCGTGCCAAAGGTCGAATTGAGGCCGATCCTGAACGTTTCGGAGGCACGCTTTGCGCCCGGAATTATCAACGTGATTGATGAACCGTTAGAGGATCCCGCAGCGCTGACACCGGGGAAAGTGCAGGCACAAGCGGGCGATCTGGCTTACCGATGCGTAAAGCGTGCCACCGAACTGGCCATGGCGGGTGAGGTGATGGCCATCGCCACGGCGCCGCTGAATAAAGAGGCCCTGCATCTGGCCGGGCATCTGTATCCAGGCCATACGGAGTTGTTGGCAAAACTGACCAACAGCCGGGATTATGCGATGGTGTTGTACACCGATAAGCTGAAGGTGATCCATGTTTCCACCCATATCGCCCTGCGCAAGTTCCTTGATACGCTGAATGCCGAGAGGATCGAAACGGTGGTGATGATGGCGGATACCTTCCTCAAGCGCGTCGGTTTTAAACATCCAAGGATCGCGGTCGCGGGCGTTAACCCCCACGCGGGTGAACATGGCTTGTTTGGCGATGAAGAGATCAACATCGTCAGCCCGGCGATTGCGGCAGTACAACAGCGGGGGATCGATGTCTCAGGCCCGTGCCCACCGGATACCGTCTTCCTACAGGCTTATGAAGGCCAGTACGATATGGTGGTCGCCATGTATCACGATCAGGGGCATATCCCCCTCAAGCTGCTGGGCTTCTACGACGGGGTTAACATCACGGCGGGCTTGCCGTTTATCCGGACTTCTGCCGACCACGGTACCGCGTTTGATATTGCCTGGACAGGTAAAGCCAAGTCTGAGAGCATGGCGATCTCGATTAAATTAGCCACTCAGTTGGCGTGATACCACGGACGACATGAAGCCACAAACTCGCCAGGACCAGATTCTGGAATACCTGAAAGCCCATAATCTGGTCACCGTTGAGCAATTAGTCAGCGCTATCGATGCTTCTCCTGCCACCATCCGGCGCGATCTGATCAAGCTGGATGAGCAGGGGATCATAAATCGTAGCCATGGTGGCGTGGCTCTCAACCGTTTTATCCCCGCACAGCCCACCACTAACGAAAAGCAGCTGCGTAACCCGCAGGAGAAGCGGGCGATCGCCCTGTATGCGGCCACGATGGTTAAAGCCGGTGACGCAGTGGTGCTGGACGCAGGCACCACCATGCTGGAGCTGGCGCGGCACTTGACCCACCTGCCGCTACGGGTGATCACCGCCGATCTGCATATCGCACTGTTTCTCTCAGGATTTAAACAGATCGAAGTGACCATCATTGGTGGCCGTATTGATGACAGCAGCCAGTCCTGCGTCGGCGATCATGGGCGCAGGTTGCTGCGAGGGATCTACCCGGATATTGCGTTTGTCAGCTGTAACTCGTGGAGTATTGAGAAAGGCATTACTACGCCAACCGAAGAAAAGGCGGGTTTGAAGCAAGATCTGATGGCCAATGCCCGCCAACGGGTGCTGTTGGCAGACAGCAGTAAATACGCAGCCTATTCATTATTTTGTGTGGCTCCGCTTGGCAACTTGACGGATATCGTCACCGATAAGGCGCTGCCTGCCACCGCACAGCAGCAACTGGCGGATTTACCCGCAGGCTTGCATATGGTGTAACTGACAGGGCAACCTTGGCTGCCCTGTATCTCAACATCACAGGTGCGGAATATTGCGTCCGTAGTAGATCTCCTGCATCTCTTTCCACAGCAGATTGGTGATCCTTTTCCGCTCCGCCTCGCTCAGTTCGTCCGGCCTGGCGTTGAACAGATAGTGCTTCAGATCGAAATCCTTCAGCAGCATCTTGGTATGGAAGATATTCTCCTGATACACATTGACATCCATCATGTGGTACAGCGCCTTCATATCCTCAGACATAAAGTTCTGGATCGAATTGATCTCATGATCGATGTAATGCTTCACGCCGGCTACATCGCGGGTGAAACCGCGTACGCGATAGTCCATGGTGACGATATCGGATTCCAACTGATGGATCAGATAGTTCAGCGCTTTGAGCGGTGAAATAACGCCACAGGTAGAGACTTCAATATCGGCCCGGAAGGTACACAGACCGCCTTCTGGGTGACTTTCCGGATAGGTGTGGACGCAGATATGGCTTTTATCCAGATGTGCTACCACCGTCTTTGGCAGCGGCCCTGGGTGCTCAGAGGTATCGACGTCTTTCGGATCGACGGGCTCTTCGCTCATCAGAATGGTGACGCTGGCGCCTTGTGGATCGTAGTCCTGGCGGGCGACGTTGAGAATATTGGCGCCAATGATCGAGCAGGTTTCACTGAGGATCTCGGTCAGGCGGTTGGCATTGTACTGTTCGTCAATGTAGGCGATATAGCCATCGCGATCGTCTGCGGTTTTGGCATAACAAATATCGTAAATACAAAAACTCAGGCTTTTTGTCAGGTTATTGAAGCCGTGCAGTTTGATCTTTTGCAATTAGATTTAGCCCCTATCTTCTCGCTTAACGTGAAACGTTCAGTGCATTAAGCAAATACTGCGGCAGGGCAAAGCTGCCCGCGTGAATTGCCGGATTGTAGTAGCGGCAGTCTAGGCCACTTTGATGAAAGCGTTGTTGCAGTGTGGTGACATCCAGCTGGCGCAAAGCCGGATTCTGGCTGGCCCAGGCAAAGGTCATGATGCCGCCGTAATAGGTCGGGATCGCTGCCTGATAGAAGCTGACGTCGTTAAAATACTGGCTGAGCTTGGTGTGGCTGTTGACCGCTTCGTCCTGCTGCAGGAAGCAGACGCCGTTCTGGGCCACGAAGATGCCACCCTCGTTGAGGCAGCGTGCGCAACCTTCATAGAATGCCGAGGTAAACAGGCTCTCACCGGGGCCGATCGGATCGGTACAGTCAGAAATAATCACGTCGAACTTTTCGTCGCTCTGGTTGACGAAATTGACGCCATCGTCGATCACCAGCTTGAAACGGGGATCGTCATAGGCCCCGGCGTTATGATTCGGTAAGTATTGGCGGCAGAACTCCACCACGCCCGCGTCGATCTCAACCATGGTGATATTTTCAACGCCCTGATGACGGCAGACTTCACGCAGCATAGCGCCATCGCCACCGCCGATAATCAGCACTTTACTGGCCTGGCCATGGGCCAGCAGCGGCACGTGGGTCATCATTTCGTGATAGATAAACTCATCGCGCTCGGTGGTCTGCACCACGCCATCGAGAGCCATCACGCGGCCCAGCACCGGGTTTTCAAAGATCACCAGATCCTGATGTTCGGTTTTCTCACGGTAAAGTACCTGCTCTACTGAGAAGTACTGGCCAAAGTTGGCATGCAGCGTTTCATACCAAATCTCTTTCTGGGTCATGTGCGGGTTACTCCGTAATAACAACCATGAAAAATGAGCGCAACATCATAAACCCTCCGTGTGGCAAATTACAGCATTGTCGGCAGGGCAACAAATAGGCGATAGCAAACCCTGCCAGCTATCGTTGGCAAGGCTGAGAGAAAGCAGGGGGAAGTTAGTTGGCGTAGGCCAGAAGACTCAAGGAGTCGCGCGCCAGAGATTTGCACTTATTGGGGGTAGGGATAGCAATGCCGCTGAGATCGCGGTAGCTGTCTTCACCCAGGGATTTCATATTAAAGCTATTATAGTTAGTCAAATCCCAACGGTTTTGCTGGGCGAAGTACACGATGGCGCGTTTGATTTGTGCGTTAGGCAAATCATTATAGCCACAGTCGTTTTTGAGATAGACAAACACCGCCGTCAGATCGGCAAGATCTTCCGCTTCGGATTCATTCAGCGCCAGGCTGGCATTGGAAAAGCCCAGCATAGTCAGTAATAGCATTAACAACGTTGTTTTTTTCATCATGAAATGGACCTGTTCAATATCTGCTGACGTTACCACACTTGGCTGTAAAGGCACCAAATTAATTATGCGGGCTTAACACTCCTTAATAGTAGCTCTTGACCTTCCACTAAGGGGAGGGTTTAGGCTGCGGATCTTAAGCTTTCGATCACTGAGAAAAGGGAACCAGCGATGTTACGCCGTGATTTTATCAAACTGACCGCCGCAATAGGTGCCGCAAGCGCCTTGCCATTATGGAGCCGTGCCGCCTGGGCCGCCGATCGCCCAGCCTTGCCGATCCCACCGATTTTGACGCCAGATGCACAAGGAAAGATCGCGTTAGCGCTGCAAACCGGTGAGATGAACTGGTTGCCTAACGTGGCTACCCGCACCTGGGGGATCAACGGTGCGTTGCTTGGCCCTGCGGTCCGTTTGCAACGGGGTAAGCCGGTGACGGTGGATATCAGTAATAAACTGCCAGAGGCCAGCACGGTGCACTGGCACGGTTTAGAGATCCCCGGTAATGTCGACGGTGGTCCACAGGCTTTAATCCAACCTGGCACCACCCGCACGGTGAGTTTCACTGCCGATCAGCCAGCGTCTACCTGCTGGTTCCATCCCCATACGCATGGCAAAACCGGTGAGCAAGTGATGAAGGGTCTGGGGGGACTGGTGCTGCTGGAAGATGACGAAAGCAGCCAGTTACCCTTGCCGAAAACCTGGGGAACAGATGATATTCCCGTGATCCTGCAAGATAAGCGCCTGGGCAAAGACGGCCAGATCGAATATCAGTTGGACATCATGAGCGCGGCCGTGGGCTGGTTTGGTGACCGCATGTTCACCAACGGTGCCAGCTATCCGCAACACATCGCGCCACGCGGCTGGCTGCGTCTGCGTTTCCTGAACGGCTGTAACGCCCGCTCGCTTAACCTGACCACCAGCGACAATCGGCCATTATACGTGATTGCCAGTGACGGTGGTTTCCTGGGTGAACCGGTTAAGCTGACCGAACTGCCGATGCTGATGGGCGAGCGCTTTGAAGTGTTGGTCGATGCCTCCGATGGTAAGCCGTTCGATATCGTTACCCTGCCGGTGAAGCAAATGGGTATGACGTTGGCCCCGTTTGACCAGCCGCTGCCGGTATTGCATATTCAGCCATCGCTGGCGCTGGGCGTGAAATCCATGCCGGACAACCTGGTGAAATTGCCTGCGCTGCCATCGTTGGCCGGGGTGCAGGAACGCTGGTTGCAGCTGATGATGGATCCTAAGCTGGATATGCTGGGGATGCAGGCTCTGATGGATCGTTATGGTCACCAGGCGATGGCCGGGATGAGCATGGACCACGGCAACATGGCTGGTATGGACCATAGCAAGATGCAAGGCATGGATCACGGTAACATGGCGGGAATGGACCACAGCAAGATGGATCATGGCAGCAAGCCGTTTGATTTCAGCCATGCCAACACCATCAATGGCAAAGCCTTCGATATGAACAAGCCAGCGTTTGAGGCTAAACGGGGCAAATATGAGAAATGGACCATCTCTGGTGAAGGCGACATGATGCTGCATCCGTTCCATATCCATGGCACCCAGTTCCGCATTCTGTCGGAAAATGGCAAGCCACCGGCGGCCCACCGGGCAGGCTGGAAAGATACGGTGCTGGTAGAAGGTTGGCGCAGCGAAGTGCTGGTGCGTTTCAATCATCTGGCCAGTGCCGATCAGGCCTATATGGCCCACTGCCATCTGCTGGAACATGAAGATACCGGCATGATGTTGGGCTTTACCGTAGCCGATTAATATACCCGTCGTCTTTCAAGCTGCAGCGTTGTTACCTGCACTTAACTACTCGGCCCATCACTGGGCCTCACCCCTTCGGGGCCGCTGTGTACAGCGTTCAAATCTGTTCCCGACAGATTTGTCACCCCAGTCACTTACTAAATGTAAGCTCCTGGGGATGAACAAGCTTGTCGCCTGAGCTGTGCCGTACAGGGATGTACAAATGCGGCAAGCGCATGGATGCGCTAGAGCGGCCAACTTGAAATCCATCGGGTATAAAGCTTGTGGTTTCCAAAAGACGGCAAAGAAACAGGTGGTGACGCACTCGCGTCGCCACCGCCCGCCAGCTATGCTAAACTCTGCGCCCTTCTTCCGGCAACTGACCTGAAAACTATGAAACACACTGTAGAAGTAATGATTTCCGAGCAGGAAGTTAAGACCCGTATTGCTGAACTTGGCCGCCAGATCACCGAAGACTACCGCGATAGCGGCAGCGATATGGTGCTGGTCGGGCTGCTGCGTGGTTCTTTCATGTTTATGGCCGATCTGTGCCGCACTATTGAGGTGCCGCATGAGGTCGATTTTATGACCGCTTCCAGCTACGGCAGCGGCATGTCTACCACCCGCGACGTGAAAATCCTCAAAGATCTGGATGAAGACATCCGCGGTAAAGACGTATTGATCGTCGAAGACATCATCGATTCCGGCAACACCCTGAACAAGGTGCGCGAAATCCTGGCATTGCGTGGGCCGAAGTCGTTGGCGATTTGTACGCTGCTGGACAAGCCTGAGCGCCGTGAGGTTGAAGTCCCGGTGGAATATGTCGGCTTCCCGATCCCGGACGAGTTCGTAGTGGGTTATGGCATCGATTACGCCCAGCGTTATCGCCATCTGCCTTACATCGGCAAAGTGGTGATGCTGGACGAATAATCTGGCCAGTGTTCAGCAGGGCGCTGAACCCCTATACCCGTCGTCTTTCAAGCTGCAGCGTTGTTACCTGCACTTACCCACCCCAGTCACTTACTAAACGTAAGCTCCTGGGGATGAGTAAGCTTGTCGCCTAGCTGCAGCTTGAAATCCATAGGGTATATAAGGCACTAGAACAGGCCTTTCTCCTGCTTGAGTGTGGCTATCGCTTTGCGGTAGCCCATCTCCAGGCTCTCACGGCTGGTGGCGGTGACTTCCAGATCGTGCAGACGACCGTCCTGGATCCCGTATACCCAACCGTGGATCATCACTTTCTGACCGCGTTTCCAGGCAGACTGCATGATGGTTGAGTGGCCCAGGTTATACACCTGCTCAATGACGTTGATCTCGCACAGCACATCCAGACGTTGTTCCGGCTCCAGCTCGCCGAGCAGGGAACTGTGCTTGTACCACAGATCGCGAATGTGCAGCAGCCAGTTGTTGATCAACCCCAGTTCAGGGTTCTCTACTGCCGCTTCTACCCCACCGCAGCCCAGGTGACCACAGATAATGATATGTTCCACCTCCAGCACGTCGACGGCATACTGCACCACTGACAGGCAGTTCAAATCGGTATGGATCACCAGATTGGCGACGTTACGGTGAACGAACAGCTCACCCGGCTCCAGGCCGGTCAGGCGTTCGGCGGGCACGCGACTGTCTGAGCAGCCGATCCACAAGAATCGCGGTTTTTGCGCTTGAGCCAAACGTTCAAAAAAGCCGGGATCTTCTTTGTTGATGTTGGCGGACCAGGCTTGGTTATTGGCGATAAGCCTTTCGATTTCTTGCATGGCGGTTATTGGCCTGTTATGAACGAATTGCGTTGATGTAATATATGGCAAGCGTCACAATTTGGAAATCGGAACAGTAGATCAAATTTATATCCTATAGATTTCAAGCCACAGCTAGGCGACAAGCTATCTCCTCCCCAGGAGCTTACGTTTAGTAAGTGATTGGGGTGTGACAAATCTGTCTGGAATAGATTTGAACGCTGTATACAGCGGCCCCGAAGGGGTGAGGCCCAGGGATAGGCCGAATAGCTGTGCAGGTAACAACGCTGTGGTTTGAAAGACGACGGATATTTGCGCACGGATTCAACTCGGTAATCAGGCCGCTGATGATAAACTCCCTCTTAGACAAGTTCGGCAGCCAACTCCATCACAAGGTACTCTCATAGCTTATGAATTATGCACTGGAAATAGCGCAGCTGACCAAAACCTACGCGGGTGGCGTCAAGGCATTGCGCGGTATCAATCTGAACGTGGAGGCGGGGGACTTTTATGCCCTGCTGGGGCCGAATGGCGCCGGGAAATCCACCACCATCGGCATTATCAGTTCGCTGGTCAACAAGACGGCGGGCACGGTGCGAGTGTTTGGTTACGATATCGATAAGGATATCGTTAACGCCAAGCGTCAGCTCGGGCTGGTGCCGCAGGAGTTCAACTTTAACCCGTTTGAAACCGTGCTGCAGATTGTGGTCAACCAGGCGGGATATTATGGCGTGGAACGCCGCGAGGCGATGGCGCGGGCAGAAAAGTACCTCAATCAGCTCGATCTTTGGGGTAAACGTAACGAGCGGGCGCGTATGCTGTCTGGCGGAATGAAACGCCGTCTGATGATTGCCCGTGCGCTGATGCATCAGCCCAAACTGCTGATCCTCGACGAACCGACTGCTGGGGTGGATATCGAGCTGCGTCGCTCGATGTGGGGTTTCCTCAAAGAGCTGAACGCCCAGGGCACCACCATTATCCTGACCACGCACTATCTGGAGGAGGCAGAAATGCTGTGCCGCAATATCGGCATCATCCAGAACGGTGAGCTGGTAGAAAACACCTCTATGAAGGGGCTGTTGGCCAAGCTGAAGTCCGAAACCTTCATCCTCGATCTGGCGGCGAAAAGCCCATTGCCCCATCTTGAGGGTTACCACAGCCGTTTAATGGACACCTCTACGCTGGAAGTGGAAGTGATGCGTGAGCAAGGTCTGAACGGTCTGTTCACCCAACTGAGCGCGCAGGGGATCCAGGTCCTGAGTATGCGTAACAAGGCCAACCGGCTGGAAGAGCTGTTCGTCAACCTGGTGAATGGCAATGGAGAACAAGCATGATGCATTTGTATTGGGTGGCCTTGAAAAGCATCTGGGCCAAAGAGATCAACCGCTTCGCCCGTATCTGGATCCAGACGCTGGTACCGCCAGTGATCACCATGACCCTGTATTTCATCATCTTTGGCAACCTGATTGGGTCGCGTATTGGTGAGATGCACGGTTTTGATTATATGCAGTTTATCGTGCCGGGCCTGATCATGATGGCGGTGATCACCAACTCCTACGCTAACGTGGCGGCCTCTTTCTTTAGTGCCAAGTTCCAGCGGAATATTGAAGAGCTGCTGGTGGCACCGGTGCCGACGCACGTGGTGATTGCCGGTTATGTTGGCGGTGGCGTGGCGCGTGGTATCTGTGTGGGGATCCTGGTAACGGTGATCTCACTGTTCTTCGTTCCCCTGGTAGTCCATTCCTGGTGGGTGATCGCGGTGACGCTGCTATTAACGGCGATCCTGTTCTCGCTAGGCGGTTTGCTTAATGCCGTCTTTGCCAACACGTTCGACGATATCAGCCTGATCCCGACCTTTGTGCTGACGCCACTGACTTATCTGGGCGGGGTATTTTACTCGCTGACGCTGTTACCACCGTTCTGGCAGGCGGTCTCCAAACTGAACCCTATCGTCTACATGATCAGCGGCTTCCGCTTCGGTTTCCTGGGCATTTCCGACGTGCCGTTAGCGCTGACCATGCTGGTGCTGGTAGCGTTCATTGTGGTGTTCTACGGGCTGGCCTGGTATCTGATTGAGCGTGGCCGCGGCTTGCGTTCCTGATGTCATTTCCCTCCCCTGTTGCCGGGGGAGGGCGTTTATTGATTTAGCACATACATCACTTAAATCTATAGAATTAAGGCAATAAGCCCTTTCTCCCGGCGATTTAAATCGTGCTATGCTGGCGCTCCACATTTTCTTCATTTTTTCATGACGCACTCGTAAGCAGAACAAACCATGCAGCCTCAACATAAGATAGCAGCAGGGCTACTCGGCATTGTTATGTCGCTGTTGGCACCGGCGGCGTTGGCGGATTTGCTGTCAGAAGACAGTGCTATTCAAGCCCAATACATGGAAGTGCAGCGTAACAGCGAGGTTTATTCGTTGATCGGTGAGCATGTGATCCCGGTCGGTGAAGTGAAAAAAGGGCAACTGATCCAGATGTTCCCGGCGGATGCGGAATATTACGAGCTTAAGTTTGGCAATGGCACCGGCTTTATCGATAAAAACGACGTTCGGGCCATCAGCAAAACCCGTAAGGTGAAGGACGATCTGGGAGATCTGAACAAACCGTTGACCAATCAGAATCTGATCACCCAGCGCGCAATTAACGTCTACACGGCGGCGGATAATAAAAGTGAAATCTTTGGCGTACTGGAAGAGAACCTGCGCTATCCGATTATTGGCAAGCTGAAAGATCGGCTGAATAATACCTGGTATGAGGTCAATATCGGCGAGCGTCTGGGATTTGTCAGTGAGTTGGACTGCGAAGTCGACAACGGTATTCCGGTGCTGACCTATCATCACCTGCTGAAAAACGAAGAGAACAAACGTTTCCGCAATACTTCGACGACCACCTCGGATGTGGCCTTCAGCAACCAGATGACCTATTTGAAGCAGACGGGTTATGACACCATCTCAATGTATCAGCTGGAAGCCTACCTGAATAATCAAATCAACCTGCCGGGCAAAGTGGTGCTGCTGACTTTTGATGACGGGTTGAAGTCGGTTTATCGCTATGCGTATCCGGTACTGAAGGATTACGGTTTCCGCGCTACGGCGTTTATCATCTCTTCGCGTATCAAACGTCACCCACAGAAATGGAATCCGGATTCACTGCAGTTTATGAGCATTTCAGAGCTGAAAACGATCCAGGATGTGTTTGATATCCAGTCACACACCCATTTCCTACATCGTACCGATGGCAACCGTAGGCCGATCCTGCTTAGCCGTTCACTGCATAATATCGAATTTGACTTTGAACACTCAAGACGGGCGCTGGAGCAGTTTAACCCGCATGTGCTGTACCTTTCCTATCCATTTGGTGGTTATAACCAAAAGGCGATCCAGGCGGCAAAAGATGCCGGGCTGCATTTGGCCGTGACCACGGTGCAGGGCAAGGTGAAACCAGGTGATAATCCTTATACCTTGAAACGGCTGTATATCCTGCGTACCGACTCCATCCCTACCATGGCGGAGCGGATAGCCAACAAGCCTGGTGCGTTGCCGGGTGTGACGGTAACAGAATAGAGATAAGACGGGCGCTGAAAGCGCCCGATTTTTTAGGCAACTTGAACGGGGACAGCTTTCGCCTTGCGTTGCAGGTGGTTTTCACCTTCGAAGTAGGCGACTTTAGGGTGGTGCTGGCGGGCATCGGCATCGCTCATCTGCACGTAAGAACAGATGATCAGTTTGTCACCCACACAGGCACAGCGGGCGGCCGCACCGTTAACCGAAATAATGCGCGAACCGCGTTCGGCGGCGATGGCATAGGTGGAGAAACGTTGGCCGTTATCCACGTTGTAAATATCGATCGCTTCATATTCCAGGATCCCGGCGGCCTCCAGAAAATCCTGGTCAATGGCGCAGGAGCCTTCGTAGTGCAGGTCAGCCTGAGTCACTTTCACCCGATGCAGCTTGCCTTGCAACATAGTACGTATCATAGCGTTACCTAACTGAATATCGGCCTTTTCAGGCGGCTGAAGAAGAACTGCTTCCGTGCACTATTTATCGTCATCGAAAACCCGGCCAGTCTACCGCCAACCGGGTAAAAACGGCAACGACTGTACAATAAAGGGCTTACTGCGTCAGATCGACCTGCTGATTATCGATCAGGCGGGCTTTGCCCAACCAGGCGGCCATCAACACCACGGCCCGGCGGCTTTCTACGCCCAGCGGTTGCAGCGTGTCGGCATCGCGAATAAACAGCTCGTCTGGGGTGAAACCTGCTGCGCGCAGCTTTTCGGCCGTCTGCGCCAGCAACTCTTCTATGTGGCGTTCACCGTTGCCGACCTGCTCTGCCAGGGCGTTCATGATTTTGCTCAACTGTGGCGCGATCTTGCGTTCTTCTGCGGTGAGATAGCCATTGCGGGAGCTAAGCGCCAGCCCATCTTTGGCCCGCACCGTTGGTACACCAACGATATCAATGTCATAGCCCATATCCGCTACCATCTTGCGGATCAACGCCAACTGCTGATAATCCTTCTCGCCAAAGCAGGCCAGATCCGGTTGGATCAGATTGAACAGTTTGCTGACGATGGTGGAGACACCGCGGAAGTGGCCCGGACGGCTGGCGCCTTCCAACATGGTTGAGATCACCGGTACGTCGACGCTGGTGTGTTCTTCCAGCCCTTTGGGGTAAATTTCTGCCGGGGCAGGGGCGAAGATCAACTCGACATTACGGCGATTGAGCTTTTCACAGTCTTCCTGCAAGGTGCGCGGATAGCGCTCCAGATCGTCTGCACGTTCGAACTGCAGCGGGTTAACGAAAATGCTCACTACTACCACGTCGGCACGGGCGCGGGCTTCTTCCACCAGCATCATGTGGCCCTCATGCAGATTGCCCATGGTGGGCACCAGCGCAACGCGTTTGCCCTCTTGCCGCCAGCGGCGGATCTGTTGGCGCAGCAGTGGCAGGGTTTCGATAATTACCATTCCATAACTCCTCGGTGTCTCCCCCGGTGTTGAAGTACCAGGGGATAAGCTAGTTAGCTATCAATCGTGGCCGGTCACTCAGTTGAACGAGTGCTCTTCGTCGGGATAAATACCTTGCTCGACTTCCCGAATATACAGTTGCACGGCGCCGCGAATATCGCCGCCCTGCGCCAGAAAGTTTTTGGCAAATTTAGGGGTATGGCCGCCGGTGATCCCCAAGGCGTCATGCATTACCAGGATCTGGCCATCGGTAGCATTACCGGCACCAATACCGATCACCGGGATCGACAAGGCTTCAGTAACCTGGCGGGCCAGTTCGGTCGGTACGCACTCCAGTACCAACAGCTGCATACCGGCCAGTTCCAGATTCTGGGCGTCGATCAGCAGTTGCTTGGCTGCCAACTCGTCACGCCCCTGCACCTTGTAGCCGCCAAACACGTTGACGGACTGTGGCGTGAGGCCAAGATGGCCGCAGACGGGGACGGCGCGCTCCGCGAGCATTTTCACCGTTTCGCAAAGCCAACTGCCGCCTTCTATTTTGACCATGTTGGCCCCGGCGCGCATCACCTCGGCCGCGCTTTGGCAGGCTTGCTCTGGCGTGGCGTAACTCATGAAAGGCAGGTCGGCCAACAGCAGGCTGGCTGGTGCCCCACGGCGTACCGCGCGGGTATGGTAAGCCACGTCGGCCACGGTTACCGGCAGCGTTGAGTCATGCCCTTGCAGCGTCATCCCCAGCGAGTCGCCGACCAGCAATACTTTAATACCTTGTTCTTCAAACAGCTGGGCAAAGCTGGCATCGTAGGCGGTAATAGTCGCAAACTTGCGCTGCTCCTGCTTCCACTGGCGTAAATGGCTCAGGGTGGTAGGTTTCATCACAACGTCTCCTGCAGTAACCGCGCGGCCTGGATTTGTAGCACGGTGATAAAAAGTGTTGTCATTCTACTGTAACCCTTCAGGGGTGGGTAGCTCCGATGCTGATGGTTAAGATGTTCTTAAGAAGCTTATGATGTAATGGTCTATCCAAAGGGAGAGCGCATGAGAATTCTGTTGATTGAAGACGACAAACTGATCGGTGATGGCATCAAGGCGGGCTTGACCAAACTGGGGTTTAACCTCGACTGGTTCACCGATGGTATCGTCGGTAAGAACGCTCTGGACAGTGCACCTTATGATGCGGTGATCCTCGATCTCAGCTTGCCGGGGTTGGACGGGTTGGATCTGCTGCGCCAGTGGCGTCAGGCCGGGCAGGATGTGCCGGTGCTGATCCTCACCGCGCGTGACGCGTTGGAACAGCGTGTCAGCGGGTTGCAAAGCGGAGCCGATGATTACCTGTGCAAGCCTTTTGCTCTGACGGAGGTTGCCGCGCGGTTACAGGCGTTGATCCGCCGCCGCCATGGGCAACTGACGCCACAACTGGTCCACGGCAATCTGGTGTTTGATGCCGCATCCCGCAGCGTGAGCTGCAACGGTGAGCCCGTGACGTTGACCCCGCGCGAACTGGCGGTGTTGGAACTGTTTCTGCACAACAAGGGGCGTGTGCTGGCACGGCCGCTGATCCAAGAAAAACTGTATAACTGGGATGACGACGTGAACAGTAACGCGGTTGAGGTCCATATCCATCATCTGCGGCGTAAGCTGGGTAACGGTTTTATCCGCACTGTACATGGCGTGGGCTACACGCTGGGGGATGAGCCGTGAAGTCATTGAGTTTGCGGTTGCGGCTGATCCTGATCTTCAGCCTGCTGGCATTGCTGACCTGGTGCTCCGCCAGCGTGGTGGCGTGGATGATGACGCGCCACAATATCAACGAAGTATTCGACACCCAACAGATGTTGTTTGCCAAACGACTAGCGACCGCTGATCTAGGGGATTTGCTGGCTAATCAGCAAGTGCGCAGCCTGCCAAAAACCAAGAAGATGCTGAACCACGGCAAACGCGGAGAGCAGGACGATGATGCGTTGGCGTTCGCCATCTTTTCCCACGATGGGCGCATGCTGCTCAACGACGGTGAGAACGGTGAGGATTTTCAGTTTGACGGCGAGCGGCAAGGGTTTGTCGATGGTCAACGAAAAGGGGATAGCGACAGCTGGCGGTTGCTATGGCTCACCAGCCCGGATGGACGTTACCGCATCGTGGTCGGCCAGGAATGGGATTATCGGCATGATATGGCGTTAGGGTTGGTGATGGGGCAGTTGCTGCCCTGGCTGGTGACGTTGCCGATCCTGATGTTGCTGATTGCCCTGATGGTTGGCCGCGAGCTAAGACCGTTGCGTGAGGTGGCCGCCAGCCTACGCCAACGAGCACCAGACGACGCTACACCGCTGAATGCACACCAGGTACCCAGTGAGGTACGCCCGCTGGTGGAAGCGCTGAATACGCTGTTTACGCGCATTAATAGCCTGCTAGTGCGTGAGCGTCGGTTTACTTCGGATGCTGCCCATGAGTTGCGCAGCCCATTGGCCGCATTGCGGGTGCAGACCGAGGTGGTGCAACTGGCGGGGGACGATGTGCCCATGCGTGAACATGCGGTGAATAACCTGACGGTGGGTATCGATCGAGCCACGCGCCTGGTGGATCAACTGCTCACCTTGTCCCGGCTGGACTCGCTCGCCGATTTGCACGATCTAGCCTTGGTCGACTGGTGCCAACTGGTGCCGATGACCCTGGCGGAGCTGGATCGACAGGCGCATATCTCCGCGATCACACTGCGTTACCAGCAGCAGAGCGAACCTCCTGCACTATCGGGCCAGCCGCTGCTGTTATCGCTGTTGGTGCGCAATCTGGTGGACAATGCGATACGTTACACTCCGGCCGGTGGCACGGTAACGGTCACGCTCAGTCAGCGGCAACTGACGGTGGAGGACGACGGTCCTGGCGTCACGGCTGAGCATCTGGAAAGACTGGGGGAGCGCTTTTATCGCCCACCGGGGCAGGAACAGACGGGAAGCGGGCTGGGCTTGTCTATTGTGCAGCGGATTGCCAGCTTGCACGGACTGCGGGTGAGCTTTGCCAATCGGCCGGAAGGTGGGTTTATCGCGACGTTAACGTTGTCTGGGAGTGGTATTCAAGCCTTAGGCTGATGCCACAGCGTCATGCCGTTTTTTGGCACGCGTTGTAAGCACTCCGCGAGGGTTTCACCGTCTGGAAATACCAGATTTGGAGCGATATCCGCCAGCGGGTAGAGCATAAATTCACGCTCTTTCAGGCCGTAATGGGGTACGGTGAGGCGTTCGGTGTTGATCACCAGATCGCCGTACAACATCATATCCAGATCCAACGTGCGAGGGCCCCAGCGTTCATCTTTGCGCACTCGGCCCTGATTGCGTTCAATCGCCTGGGTGTGATCGAGCAGCTGTTCCGGTGGCAACTGAGTATCCAGTGCCACCACCGCGTTGAGATAATCCGGCTGGTTCTGTGGCCCCAGCGGTTTGGTGCGGTACAGCGGTGAACAAACGATCAGACGGGTGCGTGGAATATGCTCCAACGCCTCCAGCGCAGTATTCACCTGTTGCAAAGGTTGCGCCAGATTGCTACCCAGCGCGATATAAACGCGGATCATTATGCTCCTTCGTTATTTGGAGATCTGCGGCGTGGGCGGCGCTGACGAGCCCGACGCGGTGCTGGATCTTCGCCTAGCGTGCTCAACATGTTTTTCTGGCGGGCCGCGGTGGCCACCTGGAACTCATCCCACCATTCGGCAAGACGTAGCATCTCCGGGTTATTTTCCACTTCGGCACGCAGTGCCAGCAAATCATACGCCGCACGGAATTTAGGGTGTTCCATCAGCTTGTGTGCACGCTTGCCCTGACGACGGGATAGGCGTAACTGCAGTTGCCAGATGTCACGTACCAGTGTAGTGATTCGTTTGGGGATTGCCAGTGAACGGCACTCTTCGTCCAGTACATCGTTCATGGCCAGGGCAAAGGCGTCGTAATAGGCCAAGCCGCTTTCCTGCGCCAGTTTCTGTGCATGCTCCAGCAATGGGTACCACAACATGGCGGCAAACAGGAACGCCGGGTTGACGCGCTTGTCATTTTGCAGGCGGTGATCGGTATTTTTCAGTACCTGCTCTAGAATGCGCTCCATCGGCGTGTCGTGATTCGGCGTGAAGTTGCGCGCGATCAATGGGAACAGCGGCTGGAACAGCTGATATTCACACAGCTTCAGGTAGGTCTGGTAACCGTAACCCGTTTGCAGCAGCTTCAGCGCCTCTTCAAACAGGCGAGCCGGTGGGATTTCGTGCAGCAGCGAGGCCAGGCGTGGAATAGGCTCGGCGGTTTCTTCACTGATGGTCATATCCAGCTTGGCGGCAAAGCGTACCGCGCGCAGCATCCGCACCGGATCTTCGCGGTAGCGGGTTTCCGGATCGCCGATCAGGCGGATCACGCCCTGTTGCAGATCGCGCAGGCCCCCAACGTAATCACGCAGGGCAAAGTCGGCTACGCCGTAATACAGGCTGTTGATGGTAAAATCGCGGCGCTGGGCATCGTCTTCGAGGGTACCGAAGATGTTATCGCGCAGCAACATGCCGTTCTGGGCCTGCTGGGAAGAGTTCTTGTCAGATTCCTGACTCTGTTCGTGGTGGCCACGGAAGGTGGCGACCTCGATGATTTCCGGCCCGAACATCACGTGCGCCAGCCTGAAACGGCGGCCGACCAGGCGGCAGTTGCGGAACAGTTTGCGCACCTGCTCTGGGGTAGCGTTGGTGGTAATGTCGAAATCTTTCGGCTTTTTGCCGAGCAACAGATCGCGTACACCGCCGCCGACCAGATAGGCTTCATAGCCAGATTTATTCAGGCGATACAGCACCTTCAGCGCATTTTCGCTGATATCTTTGCGCGAGATCGCATGTTGATCGCGGGGGATAACGGTCATTGAGCGCGTTCCCTCTGCGGCAACAAATGGCGGTCGTTTACGCGGCGCAGGACGGCGGGCAGGTGTCTCCCTGCCGCTCTCGGTAGAGCGCGGTGGCGTTGTTGCTAACGGTTCTGCAGGCGCGCTTTCTTCGCGGACTTGGTTTTTATCGCTGGCCGGCGCATCTTCGCGGGTCAACTTGTCATCGCGGATTAGTACCTTACGGCAGAAATTGGCTACTCGGGTAAAAATGGTACACCTCGATAGTGACGGATAAAAATGGCGCTAACAAAAAATAGCGGCTAATCATAGCTTACCCCGGCTGTTTTGAGAATGCCGTTGTGTTTTCACATTGTGGGATCGCTTGCTGACGTGGCACATTTGCCAACTGCCAATGCTCAACCGCCCAGCTCAATAATAACGGCAGATCAAGATCTTGCCAGTTTTCTGGCAGCGGTTGGCGCAGAAACTTCAGGGCAGCAACCAGCACTGGCCGTGGATCGCCAGTGGGCAGCGCGGGAGCATGATTTTGTTTCGAGAGTTTAATGCCGTTGCTCCCCAGCGCCAGTGGCAAATGCACATAGTTGGGAACCTGTGCCTGTAATTGCTGATACAGCGCAATCTGGCGCACCGTGGGTTCGATCAGATCGGCACCGCGGACGATTTCTGTCACGCCTTGAAAATGATCGTCGATCACCACCGCCAGATTGTAGGCAAACAGGCCGTCGCGGCGGCGGATGATGAAATCTTCCTGTGCCAGCGCAGGATCGGCCTGTAGCTTGCCCTGCAACCGATCGTGGAAGGCATATACCGGGTTTGATTGACGTAAGCGGATTGCGGCACCCTGCGGGCCAAGCCGTAACTGGCGGCAATGACCATCGTACAAACCGCCGATCTGCTGGATGCGGCTGCGGGTACAGGTGCAGTAATAGCTGAGATCCTGGCATTGCAGCCAATCAAGGGTTGCGCGGTAAGCTTCTGAGCGTTGGGATTGATAGATGACCTGGCCGTCCCAGTGGAGACCATAGTGTTCAAGTGCGGATAAGATACGCCCGGCAGCTCCGGCGACTTCACGCGGAGGGTCGATATCTTCAATACGTACCAGCCATTGCCCGCGATGAGCACGAGCCTGGAGGTAGCTTCCCAGAGCGGCAATCAGCGAACCAAAATGCAGATCCCCGGAAGGCGATGGGGCAAAGCGCCCCACATAGTGACTTGCTAGCATATCTGAAGGGATTGCTTCCCTTAACTCTGTGCGGCGCGCCTTATTGGCACGCGCCGCAGGAGGTAACAACTGCTTAGCCGGCCATCTGCTTTTCGCGGATTTCGGCCAACGTCTTGCAGTCGATGCACAAATCAGCAGTCGGACGCGCTTCAAGGCGACGAATGCCAATCTCCACGCCGCAAGACTCGCAGAAGCCGAAATCATCGTCTTCTACTTTCTTCAGCGTTTTCTCGATCTTTTTGATCAGTTTGCGCTCGCGGTCACGGTTACGCAGTTCGAGGCTGAACTCTTCTTCCTGAGTGGCACGGTCTGCCGGATCGGGGAAGTTGGCTGCCTCTTCTTGCATATGCGACACGGTACGATCGACTTCGTCCCTGAGTTGGTTGCGCCATGCTTCAAGGATGCGCCTGAAATGCGTCAACTGGGCGTCGTTCATGTACTCTTCGCCCGGTTTCTCTTGATACGGCTCCACCCCAGCGATGGCGAGAATGCTCAAGGACGAGGTTTTACGGGTTTGCCCTTCTTGCATATTGCTTCTCCTACATACACACGCACTATACCCTTTAATGCTAGTAGGGTATGTCGAATCCCCAATACGGGGGAAAAACAGGCCGCTATAAATAACAGAAGGGAAGAAGGATGGCAATTATTCCTGTCGCCTGCTTGACAATGGTGTGAAGGAAGGCGTATTTGGCGAAGCAATATCCGGTTGTCGATTTATTTGTGCCCGGCACCGCTAGCCAATAAAAAACGGTAACTTAGCGCTTAGCGAGATACCGTCAGGTGATAATTTTGCCCCGTAACAAACAACTTCCACTCCCAACTGCTGAACCTGCGCTAGTAGCACCGCATAATGCTCATCTATATGATTTGCTGGGGTGACCCGATCGATGCCGCTGTGTAACACGGCAAAGAACAGCACCGCCCGCTGCCCTTGTTCAACCACGTTTTGCAACTCACGCAGATGCTTCTGCCCTCTCAGCGTTACGGCATCAGGGAAGTAGCCCTGCTGATGTTGCAATAGTGTGACTGACTTAACTTCAATATAGCAGTCAACCCGATTTTCTGCCTGTAATAACAAATCGATACGGCTGTTTTCGCCGCCATATTTCACTTCACCGGTGATTTTACTGTAACCGGATAATTCACTGATTGTATTCTGTTCAATAGCTTCACGAACCAGAGTATTGGCACGCAGGGTGTTGACGCAGATCCAGTCGCCAGCCTGGGTATGCGTCAGCTCCCAACTGTGGGCATATTTGCGTTTGGCATTGTCCGAAGTGGAGTACCAAACGGTGTCCCCTGGCGTAGCACAGCCGGTCATGGCGCCGGTGTTGGCGCAGTGCAGGGTAAATGTTTCACCTTCGGGAGTGATCACATCGGCCAGAAAACGCTTGTAGCGCTTGATGAGCGTGGCCGGTTTTAGCGGTGGGTCAAAAATCATGACTTATCCTGTGGGCCGAGTGGCCACTGCTCCAATTCTTGGTAGCGGGTACGCCCCTGTTCAAACGACGATTGGTAGAGAGAGAAATGGCCGGCGTTGAACGGCCAACCAGGCGTGCCAGGAGGAATAGCGACCGGCTGGGTTGCTGCCCGCAATAGCGTGATATGGGGATGAAACGGCATCGGGCTTTGATAACAGCCGCTGCGGGCCGCTTGCGAACGCAGCAATTCCGCCAGCTGTAACAGCGCGCGTGGGGGGCGTTTGCTGCCCAACCATACCACTCCGGGGCGCGGCCAGTGGCCAAGATCGTCCAGATTGAGGCTAAAACCCGCCTGCGTGATACGCCCGGCTTGCGTTTTTAGCGCCAGCTCTTTCTGTGCACTGACCTCGCCGAGAAAGGCCAGCGTCAGATGCAGATTGGCGGCGGCCACCGGGCGGCCATCTTCGGGTTTAAAAGCCTCGGCACGCCAACGGATCACCTGCTGCTGCAAGGCATCGGGTAGCGACAAGGCGAAGAACAGGCGGCGAGAGCTGGACATGGAACCCCGGTAAATAAATGAAATGCTGAGCCTAATGCTACAATGTGCGCTGTCCATTAACTACCCCATGGAGAGTTTTGTGTCCTCACTGCCCGTCAGCGCGGTTCTTGATGAGCTGCTTGCCGCACTGCAATCTGCCCCGCAGGTGTTGTTGCATGCCCCCACCGGTGCCGGGAAATCCACCTGGCTGCCGCTGCAGATCCTGGCAGAAGCTGGGCTGCCGGGGCGTATCATCATGCTGGAGCCACGGCGGCTGGCGGCAAAAAACGTTGCTTATCGCTTGGCGCAACAGTTGGGTGAAGAACCGGGTCAGACCGTGGGCTATCGCATGCGTGCCGAGAGCAAAAGCGGGCCACAGACGCGGCTGGAGGTGGTGACCGAGGGCATTCTCACCCGCATGTTGCAGCATGACGCCGAACTGCAGGGTGTCTCGCTGATTATTCTTGATGAATTCCACGAGCGCAGTTTACAGGCCGATCTGGCCTTGGCTCTGCTGCTGGATGTGCAGCAAGGGCTGCGTGACGATCTGAAACTGCTGATCATGTCCGCGACGCTGGATAATGCGCGGCTGTCGCAACTGCTGCCGCAAGCGCCGGTGGTGGTGTCGGAAGGGCGTAGCTACCCGGTTGAACGGCAGTACCAACCTTTGCCAAGCCATCAACGGTTGGAGGATGGCGTTGCCTCTGCGGTGAAGCGTCTGTTGGCTGAGCAATCAGGTTCGCTGCTGTTATTCCTGCCCGGCGTGGCGGAGATTAACCGCGTGCAGGAACGGCTCATTGGCGAAGTGCCAGCGGATACCGATCTCTGCCCACTGTATGGCGCATTGCCGTTGGCACAGCAGCAAAAGGCGATCCAACCGGCGCAGCACGGGCGGCGTAAAGTGGTGTTGGCGACCAATATCGCCGAAACCAGTTTGACCATTGAAGGCATCCGCCTGGTCGTTGACAGCGGGCTGGAGCGCGTAGCGCGTTATGACGTCCGTAATGGCCTGACGCGATTGGTCACTCAGCGTATCAGCCAGGCTTCAATGATCCAGCGCGCCGGGCGTGCCGGGCGTTTGGAACCTGGCATTTGCTGGCATCTGTTTGCCAAAGAGCAGGCTGAGCGTGCTGCGGAACATGCCGAGCCGGAGATCCTGCAAAGTGATCTGGCCAGCTTCTGGCTGGAACTGCTGCAATGGGGCTGTGTGGATGTGGATCAACTCACTTGGCTCGATCGACCGCCGTTGGCTGCATTAGCTGCCGCTCGCCGTTTATTATATACCCTGGCAGCTATCGATGACGGTGAGAAACTCACAACCATTGGTCGTCAAATGGCCGGGTTGGGTTGCGATCCCAGACTGGCGGCTATGCTGTGTACCGGTGCCAAGATGGGAGCCGATGGATTAGCCACGGCGGCGATGTTGGCCGCCTTGCTGGAGGAGCCGCCGCGCAGTGGACAGATGGATATCGGTTATTGGCTAAGCCGCCCCCAGCCGCATTGGCAGCGCCGGGCGGCGCAACTGAGTAAGCGCTTACCGCAAAAAAGTGGGCAGATCGATGCCGATCTGGCCGCTCCTATGCTGGCGCAGGCATTTGTCGATCGTATCGCTCAACGGCGCGGGCAGGATGGGCGCTATCTGTTGGCCAATGGCCTGGGCGCAGCGATGGCTCAGGACGAAGCGCTCTCGAGGGCTCCCTGGTTGATTATTCCCAGCCTGTTGCAAGGCCATAACAGCCCTGATGCCCGTATCCTGCTGGCGTTACCCATCGAAATTGATGCGCTGGTGGCGAGATTGCCCGAGATTGTCAGTAGCCAGACCACCGTCGAGTGGGATGAAGAAAAGGGCACCCTGCGGGCCTGGAAGCGCCAACAGATTGGCCGCTTGACGCTGCGGGCTCAGCCGCTGGCCAAACCGGCGGAAGAGGAACTACAACAGGCACTGATAAATTGGGTCCGGGCCCAGGGATTGGCCGTGCTTAGTTGGGACACCGCTGCCGAACAGTTGCGCCTGCGTTTACACTGTGCCCAGCGTTGGTTGCCAGAGGCCGATTGGCCGCCGGTGGATGAGGAGACGTTGCTCGACACCCTCGAAGACTGGTTGCTACCGTCATTGAGCGGCGTTCGCGATCTGCGCGGATTAAAGCAGGTCAATATCGCTGAAGCCTTGGCCCGTCGGTTAGACTGGCAGCAAAAGCAACGGCTGGATAATGCCCTGCCAACTCATTATGCTGTGCCGACCGGTAGCCGTTTGCCGATCCGCTACGATGCCGACAAACCGCCGGTATTGGCGGTGCGTTTACAGGAGATGTTTGGTGAGCAGCGTAGCCCAACGTTGGCTGAGGGTCGCATCCCGGTGGTGCTTGAGTTACTCTCTCCGGCGCACCGACCATTGCAGATCACCGGCGATCTGGCCGCCTTCTGGCAAGGGGCGTACCGCGAGGTGCAAAAGGAAATGAAGGGGCGCTATCCCAAGCACGTATGGCCAGACGATCCGGCCAATACCGCCCCCACCAGGCGCACCAAGAAATACCAGTAACGAATTCAGATGTTTCTTCTGTTCAGCCCGGCAACATAGGCACAGATTAAGCGACAAAATAACGGACCCGTCGTCTTTCAAGCTGCAGCGTTGTTACCTGCACTATCTCACCCCAGTCACTTACCCAAAAGTAAGCTCCTGGGGATGAGATAGTTTGTCGCCTAGCCGCAGCTTGAAATCCATAGGGTATAAATTGCAGCAAGCGTGGAGAAGAACCGCAATGGCTGGGGATGACCGCGAGCCCATCGGGCGCAAAGGCAAACAACCAAAACGTAATGTGCCGCGTAAACCGGCGCGTCGTCAACGTGACGACGATTATGAAGAAGACGAGTATCAGGATGAGTATGACGATGATGAGTACGATGACGACGAAGAGGAACAACGCATGCCGCCCAAGGTAAAAGCGAAGTCGCCGCGTAAAAAGCGCCGTTGGCTCGGCCTGCTGATAAAACTGTTCCTGGTGGTTGCGGTGCTGCTGGCGATCTACGGTGTTTATCTGGATTCCCAGATCCGTAGCCGCATCGATGGCAAAGTCTGGCAGTTACCGGCGGCGGTGTATGGCCGCATGGTTAACCTTGAGCCGGGCATGCCGTATAGCAAAAAGGAAATGATCGCCCTGCTGGAAGGGATGCAATATCGCCAGGTTAGCCGCATGACCCGACCTGGGGAGTTTACCGTGCAGGCCAACAGCATCGAGATGCTGCGCCGCCCGTTTGATTTCCCTGATGGCAAAGAAGGCCAGATCCACGCTCGCCTCGATTTCCAAAACAATGGTCTGGCGAAAATCGTCAACATGGAAAATCAGCGTAACTTTGGCTTCTTCCGCCTCGATCCGCGCCTGATCACCATGCTGCAATCGCCGAATGGCGAGCAACGCCTGTTTGTACCGCGCTCTGGTTTCCCAGACCTGCTGGTCGATACGCTAATCGCTACCGAAGACCGCCATTTCTACGAGCATGATGGTATCAGCTTCTACTCCATTGGCCGTGCTGTGGTAGCCAACCTGACCGCCGGGCGTGCGGTGCAGGGGGGCAGTACCTTGACTCAGCAACTGGTAAAAAACCTGTTCCTGACTAACGAGCGTTCGCTGTGGCGTAAGGCCAACGAAGCCTACATGGCTTTGCTGGTAGATTACCGTTATAGCAAAGATCGTATTCTGGAGCTGTATCTGAACGAGGTGTATCTCGGCCAGAGCGGCAGCGATCAGATCCGTGGCTTCCCGTTGGCCAGCCTGTACTACTTTGGTCGCCCGGTCGATGAACTGAGCCTGGATCAGCAGGCACTGTTGGTGGGCATGGTGAAAGGGGCCTCGCTGTATAACCCTTGGCGTAACCCAAAGTTGGCGCTGGAGCGTCGTAACCTGGTGCTCAAGCTGTTACAGAACCAGGGAGTGATCGACGCTGAGCTGTATAACATGCTGAGCGCTCGCCCGCTGGGCGTGCAGCCGAAAGGTGGGGTGATTTCACCGCAGCCTGCGTTTATGCAACTGGTCCGTCAGGAGTTACAGGCCAAGCTGGGTGACAAGGTTAACGATCTTTCCGGCGTGAAGATCTTCACTACACTGGATCCGGTTTCACAGGATGCGGCCGAGAAGGCGGTGGAAGACGGTATCCCAGCTCTGCGCGCTGCGCGTCATGTGAACGATCTGGAAGCGGCGATGGTAATTGTCGATCGCTTCACCGGAGAGGTTCGTGCCATGGTGGGCGGTGCCGATCCTCAGTTTGCCGGTTTTAACCGTGCGCTGCAGGCGCGCCGTCTGGTTGGGTCACTGGCCAAGCCGCCAACCTATCTGACCGCGCTTTCAGAACCGGACAAGTATCGGCTCAATACCTGGCTGGCCGATCAGCCGCTGTCGATCAAACTGTCTAATGGCAGTTCGTGGCAGCCGAATAACTACGATCGCCAGTTCCGTGGCCGGGTGATGCTGGTGGATGCGTTGGCCAACTCGCTCAACGTGCCAACGGTCAACCTAGGGATGTCGGTAGGGCTGGATCAGATCAGCGCGACCCTGCAAAAGTTGGGTATTCCTAAATCGGCGATCACTCCGGTACCTTCCATGTTGCTGGGGGCCATCGGCCTGACGCCGATGGAAGTAGCACAGGAATACCAGACCATCGCCAGTGGGGGTAACCGTGCGCCGCTGTCTGCCGTGCGTTCAGTGATCGCGGAAGACGGCACCGCGTTGTATCAGAGCTTCCCGCAGGCGGAACGTATGGTGCCAGCACAGGCGGCTTACCTGACGCTGTATGCGATGCAGCAGGGTGTGGCACGCGGGACCTCACGTTCGCTGTCGGTCAAGTTCCCCAACTACAATCTGGCCGCGAAAACCGGTACCACCAACGATCTGCGTGACAGCTGGTTTGCCGGTATCGACGGCAAGGAAGTGGCGATTGCCTGGGTAGGGCGTGACAATAACGGCCCAGCCAAATTGACAGGTGCTAACGGTGCTTTGACGCTGTATCGCCGCTATCTGGAAAACCAGACGCCGCTGGTGCTGAAGCTGCAACAACCGGAAGGCATTAGCCAGATGGGTATTGATTCTGCTGGTAACTTTATCTGTGGTGGCAGCAGTTGGCGCACCATCCCGGTTTGGACTGAAAACCCGCAGGGGCTATGTCAGGCAAGCCAGGCCGAGCAGCAACAAACTCAACAGCAGCAAGCCGGCGAACAGAAAGATGCCGACGGCGTTGCTGGCTGGATAAAAGATATGTTTGGCAAATAATCCCCAGCCGTTATGTTAAGCATATTTATCATTTGATTTTACTGTGTTATCAAGCCCGTAGCGTTCTGTTACGGGCTTCCCTTTCTGTGTTGTTGGTTTTATTTCCACTCTGTTAATACGGTTAACACGCCAATCCCATAGCTTTTTTACGGCCGAAATACGCTTGCAGTTCCATTAGCCTTCTGCATAAAATGCCGCGCTTATAATAATTATTATCGTTCACATTCGTTATCAATCCACATCAGAGAAACCAGACATGCCGACCAAGCGCCACTCCTCATCACCGGCCAAACCAGGCTTTTTCCCCGTTAGCGTATTGGCTGCAACCATCGCGGCTACGCTAACCCTGCCTGCTGTTGCGGCTCCGACGACCGCAGCTGCGGATACAGATACTATTACGGTGGTCGGGGGCGGCAGCGGTGGTGCTGCACAGGAAAGCGCATGGGGGCCGGTAGGCACCATCGTGGCGAAACGCAGCGCGACCGGCACCAAAACGGATACCCCGCTGGTGAAGACTCCTCAATCGGTGTCTGTGGTCACGCGTGAACAAATGGACATTATGCAGCCTTCTTCGGTGAAAGAGGCGCTAGGTTTCACCCCTGGTGTGATGGTGGGGAGCCGTGGTAGTTCCAACGTCTATGATGCGGTTTATATTCGTGGTTTTGGCTCGGTCAACCAGAATATCTATCTGGACGGTTTGAAGCTGCAAGGCGATTATTTTAACGAAGCCGTAATCGATCCTTATTTCCTGGAGCGGGCCGAAGTGCTGCGCGGGCCTTCTTCCGTGCTTTACGGTAAAAGCAGTCCGGGTGGGATTATCTCGCTGATTAGCAAGCGCCCAACCACGGAACCGCTGAAAGAAATCCAATTTAAAATGGGTACAGATAACCTGTTCCAGACTGGCTTTGATTTCAGCAATGCGTTGGATGATGACGGCAAGTATTCCTTCCGCCTGACCGGGTTGGCCAAAGACGCTGACGCTCAGCAGGAGATGGCCAAGGAAAAACGCTATACCATTGCGCCTTCATTCAGCTGGCAGCCCGATGAGCATACCAACCTGACGCTGTATTCTTACCTGCAAAACGATCCTAACCTCGGCTACTACGGCTGGTTGCCGATGCAGGGAACTGTGGTTAACGCGCCTTATGGCAAACTGCCAACCAGCTTCAACGAAGGTGAGAAGAGTAACTTCTATTCGCGCCAGACGCGCATGTTTGGTTACAGCTTCTCTCATGATTTCGATGATATCTGGACCGTACGCCAGAACCTGCGTTATATGCAGCTGCATACCAACCAGAACAATATCTATGGCACTGGCGTAAACGCCGACAACACGACTCTGAACCGTAACTATATCGCTTCGGATGAGCGCCTGAATAACTTCAGCGTCGATACTCAGGGCCAGGCCAAGTTTGCTACTGACCGCGTGGATCATACGTTGCTGGCTGGCGTAGATTTTATGCGCATGAGTAACGATATTCAGGGTGGCTGGGGCGTGGCCAGTCCACTGGATCTGGCTAACCCGCAGTTTGGTAATTATACCAAGGGGACGTTAAACCCAACCAGTAAGGTCAATGGTCAACGGCAGGTGGGTATTTACTTGCAGGAACAGGCCGAGTGGAACCAATGGATCCTGACTGCCGGTACGCGCTATGACTGGGCTAAGAGTACCGTTGAGGATCGCACCGACATGGCTACGATCCCCTACAGCGAGCAGAAAGACCACCAGTCTACCAATCGCATCGGCCTGAATTATCTATTCGACAACGGCATCTCGCCTTATGTCAGCTACGCGCAATCCTTTGAGCCGAACGTGGGCGCAGGTTATGACGGCAAAGCCTTCGTTCCTTCCAAAGGCGAACAGTATGAAGCTGGCGTGAAATACATGCCAAAAGATCGCCCTGTCTCTGCCACCATTGCCATCTATCAACTGACCAAGTCAAATAACCTGGTCACGGATGTTGAGCATGCCGATAAAGGTTGGTTCCAGCAGCAAACCGGCGAGATCCGCTCTCGCGGCGTAGAGTTGGAAGGCAAAGCGGCGCTGACGGCTAACGTCAACCTGCTGGCGTCCTATACCTATACTGATGCTGAATACACCGAAGACACCACCAACCAGGGTAATACGCCAGCGATCATTCCTAAGCATATGGCCTCGTTGTGGGGAGATTACACCTTCCACGAAACCGCATTGAGTGGCCTGACGCTGGGCGCGGGTGTACGTTATACCGGCTCAACCTATGGTGATGAAGCCAACACCTTCAAAGTGCCGGACTACACCGTGTGGAATACTGTGATCAAATATGATTTGGCGCGCTTCAACCTGCCAGGTTCTTCCGTAGCGCTTAACGTTAACAACCTGTTTGATAAAGAGTATGTCTCTAGCTGTTTCGCCACCTATGGCTGCTTCTGGGGTGCAGAACGTCAAGTGGTCGCTACGGCAACTTTCAGTTTCTAATCGGCTAACGGGGGCGGCCCTTGGTCGCTCCCTGCCAAGCAGGGCCTATGCAGGATAAACACCTTAATCGCGATGCGACATTCCAACTCGAAGGCGTGAGCTTTGCCGTGCCAGGGCGGGTGCTGTTACAGCCGCTGTCATTGACGTTTCCCCAAGGCAAAGTGTGTGGGTTGATCGGCCATAATGGCTCCGGCAAATCCACGCTGCTGAAAATTCTCGGCCGCCACCAAAATCCTACCTCCGGTCAGGCACTGCTTAATGGGCAACCGCTGGGGCAATGGGACAGCAAAGCCTTTGCTCGCCAAGTGGCCTACCTGCCACAGCAATTGCCCGCAGCGGAAGGGATGACGGTGCGTGAACTGGTCGCAATTGGCCGTTACCCATGGCATGGCGCATTAGGCCGCTTCAAGGTTGGCGATCGCGAATTGGTGGAAGAAGCGATCGGGTTGGTGGGGCTGAAGCCTTTTGCCAACCGCTTGGTTGACAGCCTCTCCGGTGGTGAGCGTCAACGGGCCTGGCTGGCGATGATGGTTGCGCAGGATAGCCGCTGTCTGCTGCTGGATGAACCGACCTCTGCACTGGATATTGCCCATCAGGTTGAAGTATTGGCCTTGATCCAACGCCTGAGCCATGAGCGTGGCTTGACGGTGATTGCGGTACTGCATGATATCAACATGGCGGCTCGTTACTGCGATCATCTAGTGGCATTACGCGGTGGCGAAATGATCGCCCAAGGGTCATCTCTTGAGCTGATGCAAGGGCCGGTGCTGGAACAGATCTATGGCATCCCGATGGGCATATTGCCGCATCCGAGTGGCGGTGCACCTGTGAGCTTCGTTTATTAATGCCTACCTCTGCCGATTTTCATCATGACCCGCTGCGCCGACGCTTATTAACGGCGCTGGCATTATCGCCACTGCTGTTCTCTTTACCGTCGCGTGCGACAGGTTTGCCCGATATCACCCGTATCGCGGCATTGGAGTGGTTACCGGTCGAGCTGCTGATCGCACTGGGCGTGATGCCGCAGGCGGTTGCCGATATCCACAACTACAACCTGTGGGTACAAGACCCTCGGTTGCAGGACTCGGTGATCGACGTCGGTCAACGTACCGAACCTAATCTGGAGCTGTTGCAACAGCTCGAACCTTCTCTGATCCTGCTTTCCAAAGGCTATGGTCCTTCGCCACAAAAACTGCAGCCTATCGGCCCGACCATGGAGTTTGGCTTTAACGACGGCAGCGGTAAACCGCTCACCGTGGGCAAAAACTCGTTGCTGCACTTGGCACAAAGGATAGGTCTGGAGGCGCGGGCTACCCAACATCTGCAACAGTTTGATGCTTTCATGCTGGAGGCGCGTAACCGCCTGGCGGGATATCGGCAACAGCCGCTGCTGCTGTTTTCTTTGCTCGATCCTCGGCACGTGTTGGTCATCGGCCTGAAGAGTCTGTTTCAGGAAGTGATGGATCAGCTAGGCATCGAGAATGCCTGGCAGGGGGAAACCAACTTCTGGGGGACCTCTGTGGTGGGGATCGAACGCCTGGCGACAATAAAAAATGCGCGAGCGATTTATCTCGATCACGGAAATCAAGCCATGATGGAGAAGGTCAGCAAAACGCCGCTGTGGCAGGCCTTGCCGTTTATCCGCCAGGGACAACTGCGGCAGGTGCCAGCGGTGTGGTTCTACGGCGCCACGCTGTCGGCCATGCGTTTTTGCCGCTTGCTGGAGCAGGCGCAGGAGACCCGCTCATGAGTGCACGCCTGCGTATCTTGCCGATAGCGCTGATCCTGTTATTGCTGGCAGCGGCGGGCGGCCTGACGCTCTTCAACCTGCTGCATCAACTGCCGTGGGACCAGTGGTCACAGGCGTTGGTACAACCAGACATCGAAAATGTCGATCAGATGCTGTTTCACTACAGCCTGTTGCCACGTCTGTCGGTGTCGTTGCTGGTGGGGGCCGGACTGGGATTGGTCGGCGTACTGTTCCAGCAGGTATTACGCAATCCATTGGCGGAACCCGCCACGCTCGGCGTGGCTGCCGGGGCTCAGCTAGGCTTGACGATTGCCACGTTGTGGATGTTGCCTGGGGGCGAATTGACCCGACAACTGGCGGCGATGGTCGGTGCCATTGTGGTCGGCGGGTTGGTGTTCGGCGTTGCCTGGGGCAAACGGATGTCTCCCGTGACGTTGATTCTGGCCGGTCTGGTTCTTGGGCTGTACTGCGGTGCGGTCAATAGCCTGCTGGCGTTGTTCAATTACGATCAGCTGCAAGGCCTGTTCCTGTGGAGTACCGGTGCGCTAAATCAGCAGGATTGGGGGACGGTACAATTTATCCTGCCACGCTTGCTGGTGGTTGCCTTGCTGGCCGCGTTATTGATCCGCCCGTTAACGCTGTTAGGGTTGGATGACGGGGTGGCACGTAATCTGGGCCTGGGCCTGGCAATGTCGCGCTTTGCCGCGTTGGCGGTGGCGATCGTGTTCAGCGCCATGTTGGTCAATGCGGTCGGGGTGATCGGTTTTATCGGTCTATTTGCCCCATTGATGGCCAAGATGCTGGGAGCTCGCCGTCTGGCGCACCGCATGATGCTGGCTCCGCTATTGGGGGCATTGCTGCTGTGGTTGACCGATCAGGTGATGGTCTGGCTGACGCTGGTATGGCGTGAAATCCCGACCGGCGCGGCGACGGCACTGATTGGTGCGCCGTTGTTGCTTTGGCTACTGCCACGCTTACGCAGCAGCGCAACCCCGCCGCCGATGGATGTTGGTGACAGAGTGCCTGTCGAACGTGGTAACTTGCCGATATGGATCCTGCTGGGGAGCGTTTTACTATTGGCCGGGATTGCGGTAGCGCTGATGTTTGGGCAAAACCCCCACGGCTGGCACTGGAGCGTAGGCAGTGAATTACAGGCGTTGATGCCTTGGCGCTGGCCACGAGTGGTTTCTGCCCTGACGGCCGGGATGATGCTGGCGATAGCCGGAACGTTGATCCAGAAACTGACCGGTAACCCGATGTCCAGCCCGGAAGTGCTGGGGATCAGTTCCGGCGCAGCTTTCGGTGTTGTGGTGATGTTGTTTATCGTCCCTGGTGATGCTTTTATCTGGCTATTACCCGCCGGGAGTCTGGGGGCGGCGGCTACGTTGTTGATCATCATGATTGCGGCTGGGCGCGGCGGATTCTCTACCGAACGTATGCTGTTGGCGGGGATCGCCCTCAGCACCGCCTTTAGCACCACCATTTTCCTGCTGCTGGCCAGTGGCGATCCCCGTATGGGGGGGCTATTGGTGTGGCTCTCCGGCTCTACCTACTCGGTGGATGCTCCACAGGCAATACGTACGGCGGCGATTGCTGGCGTGTTGATAGTCTTGGCCCCGCTGTGCAGACGTTGGCTGACAATTCTGCCGTTGGGCAGTGCTACAGCACGTTCCGTAGGGATTGCCCTGACGCCGACCAGGATAAGCATTTTACTGCTGGCGGCAACGCTGACGGCGATGGCGACGTTAACCGTCGGGCCGCTGAGCTTTATTGGTCTGATGGCACCGCATATGGCCCGCATGTTGGGATTCCGCCGGGCGCTGCCGCAGATGGTGATTGCTGCACTGCTAGGCGGCCTGCTGATGGTGTTTGCGGACTGGTGTGGCCGGATGGTGATGTTCCCTTACCAAATCCCCGCCGGGCTGTTGGCGACCTTTATTGGCGCGCCGTACTTTGTCTATCTGCTGCGTAAGCAAACGTCGTAGACTATCTCGGGTTACCACTATTGCCATCAAGGGCTCAGCATTGCTGGGCCCTTGTTTTTTCAGGCAGTTGCAAAGCATTGCGTGGCATTGCGCAAAGTTGGTATTTAGCCTTGAAACAGTCGCCAGTCGGGCTGGAGAGGTGAATATACTGCGGGTGGGTGCTCTGGATCTTTGTATCTGGAGCCTGAGCGAAAGGTACAAAGAGAAAAGCCCCGAGTCGATAATATCAACCCGAGGCCAACTCTAACGCTCGACAAGGTTAGGCTAGCTTCGTACTCGCCGCGAGGCAAGGATAAGGAGGCATGATGCCAAACAGAGGAGATATCGTAAAACGGGTCGTATGCGTACAGATCTACGAGCACCCATCTACAAACAAAAACGGCGAGCCTCAGGCTCGCCGTTGTTACGTCTAACGCTCAGGCTTACTTCAAACCAGCCGCTTCACGCAGCTGGGCTGCCTTGTCGGTCGCTTCCCATGGGAAGTGTTCGCGGCCAAAGTGGCCGTAAGCTGCGGTTTCGCGGTAGATCGGTTGCAGCAGATCCATCATCTGGATCAGGCCGTATGGGCGCAGATCGAAGAACTCACGCACCAGCAGGGTCAGTTGCTCGGTTGAGATCTTCTCGGTGCCGAAGGTTTCCACCATGATGGAGGTAGGTTCTGCTACACCGATAGCGTAGGACACCTGGATCTCACAGCGATCTGCCAGACCCGCAGCCACGATATTTTTTGCCACGTAGCGTGCAGCATACGCCGCAGAGCGGTCAACCTTGGAAGGATCCTTGCCTGAGAACGCGCCGCCACCGTGACGTGCCATGCCGCCGTAGGTATCAACGATGATTTTACGGCCAGTCAGACCACAGTCACCCATTGGGCCACCGATAACAAAACGGCCGGTTGGGTTGATGTGGTATTTGGTGCCTGCGGTCATCCACTCGGCGGGCAGTACCGGCTTGATGATCTCTTCCATCACCGCTTCTTGCAGATCTTTCAGCGCGATATCATCGGAATGCTGGGTGGACAGCACCACGGCATCAATACCGACGATTTTGCCATCGTCATACTGGAACGTGACCTGGCTTTTGGCGTCTGGGCGCAACCAAGGCAGGGTGCCATTTTTACGCACTTCGGCCTGGCGCTGAACCAGACGGTGGGCATAAGTGATTGGCGCAGGCATCAACACGTCGGTTTCATTAGAGGCATAACCGAACATTAGGCCCTGATCGCCAGCACCTTGCTCCAGAGGATCGCTGCGGTCAACACCCTGGTTGATATCTGGTGATTGTTTACCGATGGCGCTCAGTACGGCACAGGAGTTGGCATCAAAGCCCATATCGGAATGGACATAGCCAATCTCGCGCACGGTTTTGCGGGTGATCTCTTCGATATCGACCCAGGCGCTGGTGGTGATCTCGCCGCCAACCAGCACCATGCCGGTTTTCACGTAGGTTTCGCAGGCTACGCGGGCTTTTGGATCCTGTTCCAGGATGGCATCAAGAACGGCATCCGAGATCTGATCGGCAATTTTATCCGGATGTCCTTCGGAAACAGATTCGGACGTGAAGAGGTGTTTAGCCATGGTGTTCTTTACCTTGCAAAAGACGGGTTGGAAATTACTGCACAGCGCTGGAGATCCGGGCATCAAAGCGAAGGGTCTTCCGCTGATGGCGAGATGCATCCTGCAACGCCCCTCAGGCAAAGCCGTTAAGCAGTTTATCGGTTAATCAGTATAGATGGATTAACATCTGGACGTCTATTTTAGGTCAGCCTCTAGCCGGATTGCCAGCAATTTTTTGCCCTAACGCTCTTTTGGGCAAACCGCTTGCCGCCATTTTCATCGCTTGAAACAGTTTCTGGCGAATTTTCATTTTGCATTTTGCCCGGGGGTCCGGTATAAACTGCGCGCGCGGTTCATTTGGTGCACAGCGTGTTGCAGAAAATTGAAACTTTCTGTAAACCCGGCAACGCCGCGCCATGATCTACTGTAGGTACCCAATGATGGGGCCGCCGCTTCATTGAACGTTCACGTTCTTATACTATATAGAGGCTTTGTCGTTCATCGCGAGCGGCATGCGTGGAGGTGGTTGGATTAATGATCCGTTGTCTACTGGTTGTTGGTTCTCAACAGCAGTGCCGTTCTGGCGCGCATTCTTGTGCTATTTCCCGTCTTGTCTCTACACCATCTACCCGATGTTACACACATCTGGGCGCTACTCAGGATTCTCGGGCCGGTTAACGGCTGTCTGAAGCACTGAACAAGGGTAGCCTACAGCTCTCCTGTGGGATGATTCTTTACCCGATTCACGAGGTTTGAACAGGGTGTCTTACAATAAATCTATTGGGTATAAACCGATCGCTGACCACGAACGGCAGATGAATTCACTGCTAAAATGGGGTGTTTCCGGGTTGTTCTCGCGGGTTGTAGCTGCGATAGTGGCTGACTATATCGTCAGTATGCAAGGTGAGGCGAGTAATGTCTGTTGATATGCCGATCCAACGCCCGTCAGTAGCGGGTGATAATTTATCTTTACGCTCCATGCAGGAGGTTGCCATGAATGATCGTAATGCCAGCAAGATGCTGCGCACTTATAACGTCGCCTACTGGGGCAACAATTACTTTGATGTCAATGAGCTGGGCCACATCAGCGTGTGCCCGGACCCAGACGTCCCGCATGCGCGCGTCGATCTCGCCGAGTTGGTGAAAGAGCGCCAAAAAGATGGCCAGCGCCTGCCCGCCTTATTCTGCTTCCCGCAGATCTTGCAGCATCGTCTGCGTTCCATTAACGCCGCGTTCAAACGTGCGCGTGAATCCTTCGGCTATGAAGGTGGCTACTTCCTGGTTTACCCGATCAAGGTTAACCAGCACCGTCGCGTCATTGAATCACTGGTCAACTCCGGTGAACCACTGGGCCTGGAAGCCGGTTCCAAGGCGGAACTGATGGCGGTACTGGCCCACGCCGGTATGACCCGCTCGGTGATCGTCTGTAATGGCTACAAAGACCGTGAATATGTTCGTCTGGCGCTGATCGGTGAAAAACTGGGGCACAAAGTGTACCTGGTGATCGAGAAGATGTCGGAAATCCAGATGGTGCTGGAAGAAGCTGAGCGCCTGAATGTGATCCCACGCCTGGGGGTGCGTGCCCGCCTGGCCTCACAAGGGGCAGGTAAATGGCAGTCGAGTGGTGGCGAAAAATCCAAGTTCGGTCTGGCAGCCATTCAGGTATTGAAACTGGTGGAAACCCTGCGTGAAGCGGGCCGCCTGGATAGCCTGCAACTGCTGCATTTCCACCTGGGTTCTCAGTTGGCCAACATTCGCGATATCGCCACTGGCGTACGTGAGTCTGCGCGTTTCTACGTAGAGCTGCATAAGCTGGGTGTTAACATTCAATGTTTCGACGTGGGGGGCGGCCTGGGTGTGGATTATGAAGGCACCCGTTCGCAGTCCGACTGTTCGGTCAACTACGGCCTGAATGAATATGCCAACAACGTGATTTGGGGGATCGGTGATGCCTGTAATGAGCATGGCCTGCCGCATCCAACGGTGATCACCGAGTCTGGCCGTGCCGTAACCGCCCACCATACGGTGCTGGTTTCCAACGTCATTGGCGTTGAGCGCAACGAATTCTGTGAACCGCTTCCTCCGGTCGAAGATGCGCCGCGCGCGCTGGAAAGCATGTGGGAAACCTGGCAGGAAATGAACGAGCCAGAAAACCGTCGTTCGCTGCGTGAATGGTTGCACGATAGCCAGATGGATCTGCACGATGTGCATACCCAGTATGCCCATGGCATGTTGGATCTGACCAAGCGTGCCTATGCCGAGCAGCTGTATCTGAACATCTGCAACAAGATCCAGCAGCAACTCGACCCGAGCAATCGCGCGCACCGGCCAATCATTGATGAATTGCAGGAGCGGATGGCGGACAAGTTCTACGTCAACTTCTCACTGTTCCAGTCGATGCCGGATGCCTGGGGTATCGATCAACTGTTCCCGGTCTTGCCGCTGGAAGGTTTGGACAAGCCGCCGGAAGGCCGTGCGGTACTGCTGGATATCACCTGTGACTCCGATGGCACCATCGATCATTACATTGATGGTGACGGCGTAGCCACCACCATGCCGATGCCGCCTTACGATCCGGAAAACCCGCCTCTGCTTGGGTTCTTCATGGTTGGTGCCTATCAGGAAATCCTGGGCAATATGCACAACCTGTTTGGCGATACGGCGTCGGTAGACGTGTTTGTGTTCCCTGACGGCAGTGTAGAAACCGAGCTGTCTGATGAAGGCGATAGCGTAGCCGACATGCTGGAATATGTGCAGCTCGATCCAATCGCGCTGCTGGCTAAATTCCGCGATCAGGTGAAAGAAACCGATCTTGACGCGGAGTTGCAGGCGCAATTTGTCGAAGAGTTTGAGGCCGGTCTGTATGGTTATACTTATCTCGAAGATGAGTAAGCTATCCCGATAAGCTGACATACTTTACATCCAGGGGCGCGGCAGAGGCTGCGCTCCTTCATTTAGCCTTCTTAGCCCTTATCCCGCCAAATTAGAAATTCCATTTAAACTTTCAACGTATTAATGCAGCGTTCCCAGTTATCACAAATTTGTGAACTCTCCGTGAGGATTTGGTCACGACTTTCTCTGTAGTTTGTCATTGTCGGTGAATAGCACCAGAGGTAACGATGATGATCAACAGACGGTATTTTATTCTGGGAGGTGGGGCACTTTCTGCGGCCTATGCCGTAGGCCTGCTGCCTGCATTTTTTTCTCGTTCGGCGATGGCGGAGTCGTTTGCCGTCAACTATACCGCAGAGCAATGGCGGCAACGGCTCTCTGCCAGCCAATATGCGGTTTTGCGCGAGGAAGGCACTGAGCTTCCTTACAGCAGCTCGCTTAACGATGAGCACCGCGAGGGTCAGTTTGCCTGTGCGGGTTGCCAGCAGGCGTTGTTTTCTTCCCACACCAAGTTTGACAGCCATACCGGCTGGCCCAGTTTCTGGCAACCCCTCGAACAGGCGGTGGCGACGCGTAAGGATCGAACGCTGGGCATGGTCCGCGAAGAGGTGCATTGCAGCCGCTGCGGCGGGCATTTGGGGCACGTATTTGACGATGGCCCGCAACCCACCGGTTTGCGCTACTGCATGAATGGCATTGCCATGCTGTTCACGCCAGGCTCGGCCTAACCAGAATAGTGAGGAAAAATATGAGAAACGTAGACAAAACGCTGCCATCGCTAGGTAAATACGGCATATGGGGCGCGGTATTGGTTGCCGTTGGATTCTGTTTGCAAAGCGTTGCCTGGCCACTGGGTGATGCCGAGGCGGCGGTAGAGATCCCTGCGCCGGTAAAAGACGAAGCGCCAACGGCATCGCGCACGGAAACCGCGATCTTTGCCGGCGGTTGTTTCTGGGGCGTGCAAGGGGTGTTCCAGCACGTTAAAGGCGTGACCAATGCCATATCCGGTTATACCGGAGGTGCGGCACAAACGGCTAATTATGAGGCCGTCAGCGGAGGGGATACCGGCCATGCGGAGTCGGTGCAGGTCACCTTTGATCCACAGCAGATTTCCTATGGCCAACTGTTGCAAATCTATTTTTCGGTAGCACACAATCCAACCGAACTCGATCGCCAGGGGCCGGACAGCGGCACGCAATACCGCTCAGCCGTTTTCCCACTGACGGCGTCACAACAGCAGGTTGCCAAGGCTTATATTGCACAGCTGGATGCCAGTAGACGCTTTGCCAAACCGCTGGTGACCCGCATTGAGGACAATGGTCATTTTTATCCTGCCGAGGCTTACCACCAAAACTATCTCACCCTTAACCCGAATCAGCCCTATATTGTGGTGAATGATTTACCAAAGGTAAAGCAGTTACAGCAGCTGTTCCCTACGCAATATCGTGCGGAGCCGGTATTGGTACGCTGATATTATTTGGTAATAACGGGCACCTTGAAGAGTGAACCAATTGCGGCGATAATCTACCCATTGAAACAGACATCGAATAAATCCCTTTCTCGTCGGGCTAACGACGCGGGAGGGATTTTTTTTTGCTACCGCCCAAGCGTCCGGCTACGGGCGAACCGTTGAAAAATGAGGGTAAATATGAGTACCTTAGGCCATCAGCCCGATAATTCCTTAGTGTCCAACGCCTTTGGTTTCCTGCGCTTTCCGCTGAACTTTATGCCTTACGATAGCGATGCAGAGTGGGTGATCACCGGTGTTCCTTTTGATATGGCGACCTCCGGCCGCGCCGGTGGGCGTCATGGCCCTGCGGCGATCCGCCAGGTTTCTACCAATCTGGCATGGGAAGGGGCGCGCTGGCCATGGAACTTTGATCTGCGCGATCGTCTGAACGTGGTCGATTGCGGTGATGTGGTATTCAACTTTGGTGATGCCCAGGATATGAGTGATAAGCTGCAGGCGCACGCAGAAAAACTGCTGGCAGCCGGCAAGCGCATGCTCTCTTTCGGGGGTGATCACTTCGTGACGCTGCCGTTGCTGCGCGCGCATGCCAAGCATTTTGGCAAAATGGCGCTGGTGCATTTCGATGCCCATACCGACACTTATGCCAACGGCAGCAAGTTTGACCACGGCACCATGTTCTTCCATGCGCCGAACGAAGGCCTGATCGATCCCAATCACTCCGTGCAAATCGGTATCCGTACCGAGTTCGATCGTGACAACGGCTTCACCGTACTGGATGCTGCGCAGGTTAACGATCGTGGCGTGGACGATCTGCTGGCGCAGATCAAACAGATCGTTGGCGATATGCCGGTTTATCTGACCTTCGATATCGACTGCCTGGATCCGGCTTTCGCACCTGGCACCGGCACCCCGGTGATCGGCGGCCTGACCTCCGATCGCGCCCTGAAACTGGTACGTGGTATGCAGTCGCTGAACATTGTCGGCATGGATGTGGTTGAAGTAGCTCCGGCTTACGACCAGTCAGAAATCACCGCACTGGCTGCGGCGACCTTGGGTCTGGAAATGTTGTATCTGCAAGCGTCCAAAAAGCAGGGCTAAATCAGTTTGCTGAATGGGTAGGGGTCGTACATAGTCGACCGTAGGGGCGCTGCATGCTGCGCCCGCTTGGCAGCGGCCCTTATCCGTCAATCCATCATGAAAATATTGCCGTGAAGATAAAGTGTATTTCGCGTTTACGGAGGAACCGTGCTGACTAAACCATCTATACGCCTCAACAAATATATTAGCGAGAGCGGCATCTGCTCGCGTCGCGATGCCGATCGTTACATCGAACAGGGCAATGTTTTTATCAACGGTAAGCGCGTAGCGCTCGGCGATCGGGTATTCGCTGGCGACGTGGTCAAGGTTAACGGGCAGCTTATTGAACCCCGTAACGAAGACAATCTGATTTTTATTGCGCTGAACAAGCCGGTGGGTATCGTCAGCACTACCGAAGACGGAGAGAAAGACAATATTGTCGATTTCGTCAACCACAGCACCCGTGTCTTCCCGATCGGACGCTTGGATAAAGACTCGCAGGGGTTGATCTTCCTTACCAACCACGGCGATCTGGTGAACAAGATCCTGCGTGCCGGTAACGATCACGAGAAGGAATATCTGGTCACGGTTAACAAACCGGTGACTGACGATTTTATTCGTGGTTTGGGTGCCGGAGTGCCGATGCTGGGCACGGTGACCAAGAAATGCAAGGTGAAGAAAGAAGCTCCCTTTGTGTTCCGTATCGTGCTGGTACAGGGGCTTAACCGCCAGATCCGCCGTATGTGTGAGCATTTCGGTTATGAAGTGACCAAGCTGGAACGCACCCGCATCATGAACGTGGGCCTGTCTGGGCTGCCGTTAGGGGAGTGGCGCGATTTGACGGATGACGAGCTGGTTGATCTGTTTAAGTTGATTGAGGACTCGTCTTCAGAGGCCAAACCTGCGAAGAAAGCGGCCAAACCCAAACCTGCGGTGAAAAAACCGGCGAGCAGCGGGCAGAAAACTGCGGATAAAGCGGGCAGTCAAGCACCGGCGCGTAAGCGTTTTGCTCAGCCTGGGCGCAAAAAGAAAGGGCGCTGAAACGGGCGCAGCATGCGGTGCCCCCACAAATTACTGCTGATTAAACGGCCTCAGTCATCATGACTGGGGCCTTTTTCTTGTAGGGGCGAACATGTCCAACCGTAGGGGCGCGGCATGCTGCGCCCAGCCCTTTTATCTTGTTTTCACCCCGGTGCATTTTTTCGTGATCCACTCCGCAGTTGCAACTTTAAAATAACCAATCATTAACATTCTTCCCTTTACTGGCTTGACGAAAGATTCGCCATACCTATAGTGACTGTATTAAATAAGAAACTGAGTTTCATATATGAAACAATCAGATAGAGGACAAAAGCAATGAGCTGGAAGAACGTGTGCGAAGTGTCTCAAGTTAAAGAAGATTTTCCTTTCTCCGCCAACATTGAGGGAAAAGAGGTCGGCGTCTATTTGATCGACGGTCAATATTACGCGCTGGAAGACGTTTGCCCGCATGCCTATGCCTTGCTCAGCCAAGGGTTTGTCGATGACGGAAAAGTGGAGTGTCCACTGCACGAAGCGGTGTTCGATGTGCGTAGCGGCCAATGCCTGCGCGAACCCGGTGGCCGTGATCTACAAACCTACTCTACCCGGGTGATCGACAATCAAATCCAAATCACCTTTATCGCGGAGGAATAAGCATGCAGCACATTACCGATTTCAACCCTTGGCTGCCGGATACCCAACAGGTGATCCCGGCGCGTGAGGGCGGCAACGGCCAGATCCACCAACCCGGCCAGTTTCAGAATGTGATCTGGCAAACCCGGGCACGTGTACCAGACGGGTTTGAAACCTCGCTGGTGGCTGCGCTGGAAGAGATCTTCGAGCAAGAGGCTGAGGAACTGGAGCAGATCGTCAGCGCGCTCAATCAGCGTCGCCTGTACGATCGCAGTGGTCAGCCATGGAATGAAGCCACGTTCCGCGAATTCCTACACGTCAACGGTTTCTGAGCCGCACAGGGAGAAGGACAATGACAGCAAACACAACATCCTCCGCGCAGACGGTACAAGAATATCTGGATCAGGGCCTGCGCGGTATGTGGTACCCGGTATTGGCCAGTTGGGAAGTGGGTAATAACCCGGTGGGCATCACCCGTCTTGAACAACAGATCGTGGTGTGGCGCGATAAACAAGGGGCGATCCACGCACTGGAAGATCGTTGTCCGCATCGTGGCGCTCGCCTGTCGATGGGCTGGAACCTTGGCGATCGCATTGCCTGCTGGTATCACGGCGTTGAAGTGGGTGGCGATGGCGAGGTTAAAGATGTGCCAGCGGTGGACCGTTGCCCGCTGGTGGGGCAGAAATGCCTGACATCCTACCCGGCAAAAGAGGCTTACGGTGCGGTGTTCCTGTATTTCGGCGTCACTGCCGACGAACAGCCAGCCGAACTGAGCTTCCCGCAGGAACTGGCGGATGAGGCCAACTACAGTAACTTCCTGTGTACCGCCAGCTGGGACTGTAACTATCAATACGCATTGGAAAACGTGATGGATCCGATGCATGGCACCTACCTGCACTCCTCATCGCATTCGATGGCGGAAGGGGATCGCAAGGCCGATATGGCGCTGGAGCCTACCGACAGCGGTTTCATCTTTAAAAAGAACGGCCAGATTGGCGTGAACTTCGACTGGGTCGAATTTGGCAGCAGCGGTGCCTATTGGATGCGCCTGTCGATCCCTTACAAAAAGCGTTTTGGGCCAGGCGGACACTTCTGGATCATCGGTATGGTGGTGCCGGAAGATAAAGATCACTGCCGAGTATTCTTCTGGCGTATCCGCAAAGTGAAAGACTGGCAGCGTGACGCATGGCGCTTTATGTACCGCAACCGTCTGGAAGAACTGCACTGGGACGTACTGGAGCAGGATCGCATCGTGCTGGAGAACATGGCACCGAACGCGCGCGGTCGTGAATACCTTTATCAGCATGACGTGGGCCTCTCCCGCCTGCGCCGTATGATGCAGAAAGAGGCACAAAAGCAGTTGGCAACGCTCAGTGAGCTGGAGGCGGCACAGTGAGTGGCTTGCTGGCAGGAAAGCGTATCGTAGTCACCGGAGCGGCGCGTGGGCTGGGGCGCAGCTTTGCCGCTTCGGTGGCTCAGGCCGGGGCCAGCGTGGTGATGTGCGATATCTTGGCGGAAGAGTTGCAGGACAGCGCCGCCAGCCTGCGTGAGCAGGGGGCACAGGTTGAAGCTCAGGTTATCGATCTGGCTTCACCGCAATCCATCACTGCGGCGTTCAGTACTATTGCCCAGGGCGGCGCGATCGACGGGCTGGTGAACAACGCCGCGATGGCAACCGGTGTCGGTGGCAAAACCATGATGGAATACGACATTGAGCTTTGGGACAAGGTCATGCAGGTCAACGTGCGGGGGACCTGGTTGGTGAGTCAGGCTGCGGTACCATTATTAGCTCAAACGCCGCATGCCAAAATCGTCAATGTTGCCTCGGATACCGCCTTGTGGGGCGCGCCGAAACTGATGGCCTATGTGGCGAGCAAAGGGGCGATCATCTCGATGACCCGCTCCATGGCGCGTGAGCTGGGGCCGCAGGGCATCTGCGTCAACGCTATTGCACCCGGCCTGACGCGCGTTGAAGCCACCGAATACGTCCCTGCAGAACGGCATCAGCTTTACGAGCAGGGCCGGGCACTGGCAGGCGCACAGCATCCGGACGATGTAACCGGTAGTGTGCTGTATCTGCTGTCGCCGCTGGCGGATTTTGTCACCGGCCAACTGATACCGGTCAACGGTGGTTTTGTGTTTAACTGACCGCCTGACGGACAGGCAAACATTTAGGAGCAGCACATGGCAGACGACCAAGCGTGTAAATATCTGATCCCGGGGCTGGATCGCGGGTTACAACTGTTGCTGGCCTTCGGCGAGCAGCATAAGGAAATGACTTTTGCAGAATTACATCGCCTGGTCGATATGCCAAAGGCAACTGCCTACCGCGTCGTGCAAACGCTGGAGCATCTGGGTTTTTTGGAGCGCAATCCACGCACCAACACCTTTGCGTTGGGGATCAAAGTGCTGCGTCTGGGCTTTGAGTATATCGCCTCGCTGGACGTGGCCCAGGCTGGTCAACCGGTGATCGAGCAACTGCGCGATCGCAGCCAATGCAGCAGCCATCTGGCGATCCGCGATGGGCATGACGTGATCTATATCGCCCGCGTCAGCGCGGCTGGCTCGCAGATCAACCAGGTAAGCGTCGGTACCCGTTTACCAGCGCACCGCACCTCTCTTGGCCGTATGCTGCTGACTAGCACCTGCCGGGAAGAGTTTGAACGTCTATACCCACATGACGCGTTGCCCGATGCGGCACCAGGGACACCGGCCAATCGCGAAGCGCTTTGGCAGATGGTGCAGCAGGATAAGGCTCGTGGTTATGTGATTGGCGAATCCTTCTACCGCCACGGCATTTCCTCGATTGTCTATCCGATCTTTAACCGCGAACAGCGGGTGGAAGCGGTGGTCAGCATTATGGTGCCTTCCGATGAGATCCCAAAGGCGGATCGCGAGCGGTTGCGCATGGAAGTACGGGACGCTGCGGTGAAAATTTCCGGCCTGTTGGGCGCGCCAGCGCAGGCTAACGTCGGCTAACCGGCCGAGCGCTTTGTTGTCTGGGCGAAGCTAATCGCCCATTACCAATCACTCAGGTAGGGATAAGACTCATGAGCTTCATGGGCCGGGGTCGATCATGCCTGAAAAACGCACTCAGCGAAAACGTGAGGCACAATAATGAGCATAACCGGAATCGAAAAGCTGGAATTTGGCGTCGAAGATCTGCCAACGTGCGAAAAATTCATGCAGGACTTCGGTCTACAACCGACGCTACAGCATTGGGGCGAACCGCGCCGTGAATTTACCACGTTGAGCGGGGCTAGTGTGGTGCTGTATCCGCAAGACAGCGAGGTCTTACCGGCCGCGTTTGAGGCAGGTTCTACCTTGCGCCGCATGACCTGGGCGGTTGAAAGCCCTGCTGCACTGGCTGCGTTGCAACCCCTGTTGGCGCAGATGCCTGGCTTCCGCCACGTTGGCGAAGAACTGGAATGTCGCGATCCCAACGGTATGACGCTGCGTTTTGGCGTTACGGCACAGCAACCGGTGGAGCTGCCAGTTTCGCCGATCAACCAATGGGGCGATGTACGGCGCATCGACCAGCCTAGCCCGGTTTATGCCAAAGCCGAGCCGGTCAATATTGGCCACGTAGTGTTCTTCGTTGAGGATTTGGCTGCTACCGAACGCTTCTACTGCGATCTGCTCGGCTTCCAGGTTTCCGACCGCTATATCGATCGCGCCGTCTTCCTGCGCACCCAGGCACGCGGTGGCCATCACAACCTGTTCCTGCTGAAACTGCCTAACCGCCCACGGGGCCTGAACCACGTTGCCTTCACCGTACGCGATATCCATGAAGTGATCGGCGGTGGCATCGCGATGAATAAAGAGCAGTGGAGCACCTTCATTGGCCCAGGCCGTCACCCGATCTCCTCGGCCTATTTTTGGTACGTCAACAGCCCGACCGGCGGTGCCTTTGAGTATTACACCAATGATGACTACCTGACGGAAAACTGGCAGCCCCGTGAGCTGGAGCATTCGCTGGTGTCGTTTACCGAATGGGCGGTCGAAGGCGGTATCGATCACGATACCCGCCGCCAACATAAGAAGCCGGGGGCGGTATGAGTCAACCAACCCGTACAGGCATTGTCATTATCGGCGGCGGTCAGGCCGGTGGTTGGGCTGCGAAAACGCTGCGCGATCGCGGTTATAGCGGCAGGTTGTCGGTGATCAGTGACGAGCCTTATGATTTTTACGAACGCCCACCGCTCTCCAAGGCGGCGCTGTTGGATGGCAGTGCGCAACTCAGCCGCCTGTTCAGTGAAGAGGTGGTCGCCGGGATGAATATCGACTGGTACCGCCCACTTCGTGCCGAAGCCATCGACGGGCAGCAGCAAATCGTCACGCTCAGCGACGGCAGCCAGCTGCAGTTCGATCAACTGTTGATCGCCACCGGTGGCCGACCACGCCTGCCGGATGCCAGTTGGGCCAAGCACCCGCGAGTAATGACCCTGCGTTCCTGGGATGATGCGGCACGCCTGCGCCAAGGCTTACTGCAGTGCCAAAAACTGGCGATTGTGGGTGGTGGCTGGATCGGGCTGGAGATTGCCGCCTCGGCCCGCAAGCTGGGTGTTGACGTGACGGTGTTTGAGCGCCAACCCGCGCTGTGTATGCGTAGCGTAGGGGCTGGCGTTTCCCAGGCGTTGTTGGAACTGCATCAACAGCAAGGCGTCACCGTGCATTGCGACTGCGGCGAGATCACGCTTGAAGATCGCGAGGGTGAAGCCTGGATTGGCAGCGCCAGCAGTGCCGCGCAGCCCTTCGACCTAGTGGTTGTCGGCATCGGCGTTGAACTGAATCTGGAACTGGCTCACAGCGCCGGGCTGAAGCTTGAAGGCGGGATCGTCGTCGATGGGCAAGGGCGTACCAGCCACCCGGCCATTTTTGCCGCAGGCGATGTTGCGCGCCATCCGACCCTAGGCCTGTGTCTGCAATCCTGGGCCTACGCACAGAATCAGGCGATCAGCACCGCTTGTGCGATGTTGGATGCGTTTGCCGCGCCTTACGATGATGTTGCCTGGCTGTGGTCGGATCAATACGACGCCAATATCCAAATCCTGGGCGTCCCTACCGGCGGCGTTCACCAGATAGTGCGCCGCACGCCGCAGTCACAACTGTTCTTCACCCTGAATGCCGATCGGCAACTGGTGCAACTGGTGGCGTTTAACGACGCGCGCACCATCAAGCTGGGTAAACGCTGGCTGGCCAGCGGCCGGGTACTGGATCCGCAGCAACTGGCGGATGTGGAATTTTCTCTGATGGCGTTG
>Ga0302347_1000141_pt1 | contig 135727 bp, 122 predicted proteins | sample PhyWR1_FD_202178 | JGI IMG/M metagenome (GOLD analysis project Ga0302347, IMG submission 202178) | Leaf surface microbial communities from wheat plants in UC Gill Tract Community Farm, Albany, California, United States - DLSL W.R1 (v2)... | ecosystem: Host-associated > Plants > Phyllosphere >... | reverse complement strand
GGATCAGGTCGTTTTTCCACGAGCCGATCATGTTCTTGATTTCGTCGACCCCGTCGTCGCCCGAATATTCCTTTTGCATGATGTCAGCCATCAGCGCCTTGACGTCAGCCTCGTCAAAGATCGAGAAGCCCGGCTTGTAGCCCAGCCGCGCGTGCTCCTTGCGGATGATATTGAGGCCCAGGTTGTGGAACGTGCATACCGTCAAGCCGCGGCCTTCACCCTTTTTGAGCAGGGTACCGACACGCTCTTTCATTTCGCGGGCGGCTTTGTTGGTAAAGGTCATGGCGACGATGTACTGGGCACGGATGCCACAGTTCTGGATCAGGTGCGCGATTTTGCGGGTAATCACGCTGGTTTTGCCGGAGCCTGCGCCGGCGAGCACCAATAGAGGGCCGCCGACGTAGCTCACGGCTTCTTGCTGCCGGGGATTGAGTCGGGACATGACGAGATCAGGGGTCGTTTGTAAAAAGGGCGGGCATTTTAACAGGCTGAGCAAATATTGCTGCCTCTGTGCGACGGTGTGACATGCCACATCCTTTAAATTTACTGCTTTTGTTACTTTCGCACAGGATGTAAAGAGTATTTCCAGCTACCGTAGGGTTAATGCAGCAAATAAGTATTTGATAACCAGTGTCATTGCCATTGGTTGCCGGCACGTCATAATGCCCACTGCCCGAATTTTTGCAGAGTCTAGGGAGCTAGCTTGTCTACGCCTGTCGAACCCTTGCGTTTGCTGCTATTGGCCGAAGAGCCATCTTGGGCAGCGTTGTTGCGCGAGTGTCTGGCGCCAATGGGAAGTGCGGCCGTGTTGATAGACGCGCCGAGCTGGGAGTCTGTCAGCCATCTGTTCGAAAACGATCGCAATGCGCTGCTCCTGACAACCCCGGCCCTGCAGCCCTCAGCGGGCCGCTGCCGCTTGCCCACGGTTTTGCTGCTCGACAGCGAACCTGAGAGTGCCCCTGCGGGTGTCAGCGACTGGCTGGTGGGCGCCAGCCTGACGAGCGATGTCCTGCGCCGCTGCCTGCGCCATGTGCGTGAACGGGGCCTGCTGGAGCAAACGTTGCAGCGCCTTGCCGAAGAGGACCCGCTGACCGGCATTGCCAACCGGCAAGGTTTCCAGACCCTGCTGGCGGTGCGCCTGGCCGACAATGACGGCCGTGGCATTGCCCTGGGCCATCTGGACCTGGATAACTTTCGTCACGCCAACGACGCCCTGGGCCATCAGGCGGGTGACCGCCTGATCCTGCAAGTGGTGGCGCGCCTCAAAAGCCAGCTTGAAGCCGGCGACCAGCTGGCACGGCTGGGCAGCGACGAATTTGCCCTGTTGATCAACACCCATCGCGCGCCCGAGCGGGCTGAATGGATGGCCGAGCGCATCACCGAAGTGATGGCCGAACCCTACTGGGTCGACGGCGAAAGCCTGCTGATCGGCTGCAGCCTGGGCATCGCTCATGCACGGGCCAACGCCGGGGCCGACCCGTTGATGTGGCACGCACATATTGCCATGCAGCAGGCCAAAAGCACCCAAGGCTGCACTTTCCACGTATTCAACGAACGCATCAATCGCAATGCCCGCAGCCTGGCTGATCTCGAAAGCGAGTTACGCCGTGCATTACGCCGTGACGAACTGGAACTGCATTACCAGCCGCGCCTGGATCTGGGTACCGGGCAGATCGTCGGACTCGAAGCACTGGTGCGCTGGCGCCATGCCGAGCGCGGCCTGCTGGCCCCCAGTGAGTTCGTGCCCTTGGCCGAGCAAAGCGGGTTGATTGTGCCTCTGGGTTACTGGGTCATCTCCCGTGCCCTGCGGGATATGCAGGCGCTGCGCGAACGCGGGCTTGAGCCGTTGCACATGGCGGTCAACCTGTCGTTCCGCCAGTTTCAGGACAGCCAGTTGCTTTCGACCCTCAGTCGCCTGATCAGCGAACGCGGCGTCGAAGCCCAGTGGCTGGAGTTCGAGCTGACCGAAACGGCCGTGATGCGGCGCAGTGACCTGGTCAAACAGACCATGGATGCCCTGGGCCGACTGGGGGTGCGTTTTTCGCTGGATGATTTCGGTACGGGGTTCTCGTCGTTTGTGCACCTCAATAGCCTGCCGATTGCGCTGCTCAAGATCGACAAAAGCTTCGTGGGCGGCATGGAAGGCCGCGAAGAGAACCGCAAGCTGGTCCACGCCATGATCAACCTGGCCCATAACCTGAAACTGGATGTGGTTGCCGAAGGTGTTGAAACCCCGGAACAGCTTGCACTTCTGCGTGATTTTGGCTGCGACCAGGTGCAGGGCTACTTCATCAGCAAGCCGCTGCCACTGGCAGAACTGGTGGACTACCTGACATTCGGAACCAGGCAGGAGGTGCCGCAGGCAATATAAGGCCGGCACCTCACCTGTGGGAGCGGGCTTGCTCGCGATGCAGACGACGCGGTCTTTCAGGCGAACCGCAGTGATGCCATCGCGAGCAAGCCCGCTCCCACAAAGGCCCGGCAACCTGTCCAATCGCTACACCGCGCTCAAACCCGCCATTTTCGCTGCCTTGCGCTCCTGCTTGAGCATACGCCGCATCTTCCATTCGAATGCCAGGGTCAAGCTGATCGCCGCACAGGCCAAACCCGTCGCCAGGCCCCACCAGACACCGGCCGGCCCCCAGCCGAAGGTAAAGGCCAGCATCCAGGCCATTGGCGCGCCAATCACCCAGTAGCAGAACAGCCCAACCAGAAAGGTGGTTTTGGCATCCTTGAGCCCGCGAATCGCGCCCATGGCGATGGTTTGTGCGCCATCAAACAGCTCAAACCATGCCGCTACCGCCAGCAGGCTGACCGCCAGTTCAAATACAGGACGGAATGCAGGGTCGTGGTAATCCAGGAACAAACCCACCAGATCCCTTGGCCAAAACCAGAACACCACTGAAAATCCGAGCATCACAAATGCACCAAAGCCTATGCCGACCCGTCCCGCCAGCCGCGCCCGCTGCAAGTCGCCACCACCATAGTGCTGGCCAATACGCATGGTGATCGCATACGACATGCCTGCAGGCACCATAAAGGCTACCGATACGATTTGCAGTGCGATCTGGTGTGCCGCCAGTTGCGTGCTGCCCATGGTGCCCATGCACAGTGCTGCGAAGGCAAACAAACCCACTTCCACGGCATAGGTGCCGCCAATCGGCAGGCCGAGCCGCCACAGTTCCCGCAGATAAGTCAGATTGATCTTCGACAGGCCCTTGCTGATCGGGTACGCGCTGTAGGCCGGATGCCGATGAATATGCCAGGCCAGGCCCAGGGCCATGCAGGTCGCCACAATCGCGGTGACCAGGCCGATACCCATCAAGCCCAGTTTTGGCAGGCCGAACATACCGGTAATCAACGCGTAATTGAGCACAAAGTTGGCCACGGTACCGATCAGGCTGATCACCATTACCGGTGTGGCCCGGCCCATTGCACTGGTAAAGCCGCGCAGGGCCATAAAAGTCATATAACCGGGCAGGGCAAAGGGTAGCAGCAGCAGAAACTGGCCCGCCGCCTCAACGTTGGTGGGCGTTTGGCCAAACAGCAACAACAGCGGTTTGATATTCCACAGCATCACCGCGCCGCCCAATGCCAGCGCCCAGGCGAGCCACAGCCCGGCCTGCGTCAGGCGGGTCGCACCTTCAATATCCCCTGCGCCCTGGCGAATCGACACCAGCGTGCCCACGGCAGCGATGACGCCAATGCAGAAAATAGATACGAACGAGTAGCTGGCCGCCCCCAGGCTACCGCCCGCCAGAGCCTCGGGGCTCAGGCGCGCCATCATCAGCGTATCGGTGAGCACCATCAGCATGTGAGCCAACTGCGAAGCGATCAGCGGCCCGGCCAACCGCATAATGGCCGAGAGTTCGATACGTGCAGGATGCTGTTTGATCATTGTAGAAATTTCTATAGGTGCATTGAAAGGCTTGATTCTCGGCGCCTTGAGTGTTTTAAGCAAAGGGATAAAAACGATCATTGGCATGACTTAAACTCATGCTTGATCTTGGTTTTTGTGCCTTCACCTGTTGGTCCATAGGAATATCAGTTATGGCTCGTAGTCTCCCTCCGCTTTATGCCTTGCGCGCCTTTGAGGCTGCAGCTCGCCATAGCTCATTCACCCGGGCGGGTGAAGAGCTGTCGATTACCCAGAGCGCCGTCAGCCGACATATCAAAACCCTGGAAGCGCATTTTGCCTGCCGGTTGTTTCAGCGCAGCGGGCGCAGCCTGCAACTCACCGAAGCTGCGCGGCTGCTGCTGCCGGGGGTGCGCGAAGGCTTTGCCGCCCTGGAGCGGGCCTGCACCACCTTGCGCGCCGAAGATGACATCTTGCGCATGAAAGCCCCCTCGACCCTGACCATGCGCTGGTTACTGGCCCGCCTGAGCCGCTTTCGCCACTTGCAGAGCGGCAATGAGGTACAACTGACCAGTGCCTGGATGGACATCGACCATGTGGATTTCAATCACGAGCCGTTCGACTGTGCCGTGCTGTTGAGCAACGGCCACTTTCCGCCTGACTGGGAGGCCACGCTGTTGTTTCCGGAGATGCTGATCCCGGTCGGCGCGCCGGCCATTCAGGATGACAAGCCATGGGACGCTACACGCCTGGCTACCACTGAGCTGCTGCACCCCACGCCCGACCGCCGCGATTGGCGTCGCTGGCTTGACTGCATGGGCTTGGGCGGGCAAGTGTCACTCAAGGGCGGGCAAGTCTTCGACACCCTGGAGCTGGGCATGATTGCCGCCGCCCGGGGTTACGGCATTTCCATGGGTGATTTGCTGATGGTGGCCGAAGACGTTGCCCAGGGGCGCCTGAGTCTGCCGTTCCCGGCCGCAGTGGCCAGTGGCGATAATTACTATCTGGTTTGGCCCAAGACCCGCCCCGGGGGCGAGCGTTTGCGCCGGCTCAGCGACTTTTTGCAGCATGAAGTCGCTGCCATGGTGCTGCCAACCGTTGAACAGTTGCACTGACCGCCATGATCAGCCACTGACCGGGCGATACTGCAACGCCTCCGCGAGATGCTTGCGCTCTATGTTTTGCACCTGTTCCAGGTCCGCCAGGGTCCTTGCCACTTTCAACAGTCGATGTGCCGCTCGCAGTGACAAGGTCATGCGCTCGCAAGCCGCCTCCAGCCAGCTGTTATCCACATCGCTCAAGCGGCATTGGGCCCGCACGCCCGGCAGATCGAGAAAAGCATTGGCGCAGCCCTGACGTTGCAGCTGGCGTTCACGTGCCGCGGCCACAAGCCCAGCGGCATTGGCCGTGGTGTCACCTGAGGCAAGCGGCGGGTTGAGGGAGGTGGTTTCGCGGGCCACGGTCAGGTGCAGATCAATGCGATCGAGCAACGGGCCGGAAAGTTTGTTGTGATAGCGCTGTATTTGCTCCGGTGTACAGCGGCAGCGGCCTGTGGGTTCGCCAAGATATCCACAGGGACAGGGGTTCATCGCCGCAACCAGCTGGAAACGCGCCGGAAAACGCATGCGATCCTTCGCCCGGGCAATCACGATAAAGCCACTTTCCATGGGCTCTCGCAAGACTTCCAGAACCTTGCGATCAAATTCGGGGAGCTCATCCAGGAACAACACGCCGTGATGGGCCAGGGTGATTTCACCGGGCCTGGGTTTGGAGCCGCCGCCCACCAGCGCCGGGCCCGAGGCCGAATGATGGGGTTGGCGAAACGGTCGCTGTGGCCAGCAATTCAACGGTACATGGCTGGCCACCGACTGAATGGCGGCAACTTCCAGCGCCTCTTGTTCATTGAGGGGTGGCAACAAGCCGGGCAGGCGGCTGGCCAGCAAGGTTTTGCCAGTGCCTGGCGGTCCGGTAAACAGCAGGTTGTGACTGCCGGCCGCGGCGACCAGCAACGCCCGTTTGGCCGAAAGCTGGCCCTGGACATCGCCAAGGTCGGGATAGGGTTTGCTTATATGCAGCAAGCCGCTGGGGATATAGGGCTCAATCACCTCCCGGCCTGCGAAATGGGCCACCAGCTGCAACAAGTGCTCGGCCGCGATGACCGTCAGCCCGCAGGCCAGGCAGGCTTCCTCGGCATTGGCCTGCGGCACTACCAGCGTCCGACCTGCGGCCCTTGCTGCCAGGGCGGCCGGCAATATGCCCTGCACTGGCCGGATTGCGCCTGATAGCGCCAGTTCGCCCAGACACTCCACGTGTTCCAGCGCCATAGCCGGCAGTTGCCCGCTGGCCGCCAGAATGCCCAGGGCAATGGCCAGATCAAAGCGCCCGCCGTCCTTGGGCAGGTCGGCGGGCGCGAGGTTGAGGGTGATACGCCGTGCCGGGAAATCCAGCGTGGAGTTGATGATTGCGCTGCGTACCCGGTCTTTACTTTCCTTGACTGCGGTTTCGGGCAAACCGACCAGGGTCAACGCTGGCAACCCATTGGCCAGATGCGCCTCCACTGTAACGGCAGGGGCCTCGACGCCTACCTGGGCGCGGCTGTAAACAATCGCCAGAGCCATGACTCATTCCTTGAGTTCGCAAAAAAAACCATGGTGCGCGAATCAGAAGCCAGGGGCAGGCATGGAATGGATACGGGATGTTAACGGGTATGGGAACACGGCATACGAACTGCCAGAGTGCGGTTGCAAAAAGAACTGAACGGCCTATTATTAACTAATAACGTTATGCATTAATTATGATCGTAAGCTTTAAATGCAACAGAACTGAACGTCTGTATCGAAGCGGCAAGACGCGCTTATGGTCAGATATTCTCAATGTCATTGAACGAAAATTAACCATGCTGGACGCTGCAAGCGTGCTGATAGATCTAGCGTCACCACCTGGCAACCGGCTCGAGGCTCTCAGCGGTACACGCAAAGGCCAGCACAGCATCCGCATCAACGCACAATGGCGAATCTGCTTCGTCTGGGGCGCAAATGGCCCTGAAGCAGTAGAAATAGTGGATTACCACTGAGGTCATGATGATCAAGAACGGCATGCGCCCGGTTCACCCGGGTGAAGTTCTCAAGGAAGAATACCTTGAACCCCTGAGCCTCTCGTCCGCTGCTTTGGCCAGGGCGCTGGGGGTGTCTACCCCGACGGTCAACGATATCGTGCTGCAGCGCCGTGGCGTTAGTGCCGATATGGCGCTGCGCCTGTCGATTTGCCTGGCGACCACTCCAGAGTTCTGGTTGAACCTGCAAACCACTTACGACCTGCGTACGGCTGAAATCGACCGAGGTGCAGTGATTCGCGAGCAGGTGCAACCCATTCACCACTGCGCCTGACTCACCCCTCCAGCGCTTTGGTCCCCAGATCTTCGGCAAAGCGTAACAAGTAGCCATCGGGGTCGAGCACCAAAAAGTTGCGCTCGCCAAACAGCACCTCATTGCTGCGGTACCAGCGCTCTTCCAGGGGTTTACGCAGGGAGTGCCCGGCTGCTTGCAGGCGCTCAATCAGGCAATGGGCATCCGGGCACTTGATTGACAGGTTCATGCCGCGACCAAACGGCTGCTCCAGCGGCCCGACTCGCCAGGAGGACTCTTCGAAGTCGTCCTGCTCCAGCATCAGCTGGCTGCCATGAAACGACAAAAACGCAAAAAGATGCTCGGGCCGTTGGTATTCGACTCTGAAACCGAGCACTTCACAGTAAAAGTACAAACTGCGCGAAAGGTCCGAGACGATCATCTCGGGCACCAGCGGGTTCATCACCAGCATATAAAAACATCCTTGTTAAGACAGGTGAATGCACCGCCTTTGAGCGTTATTCGCTCGGCGGCAACAGCCTTGCTTCCATTTCGGCCACTTTGGCCTCCAGGCTTTCGAGGCGAGCACGGGTGCGGGCCAAAACCACCATCTGGCTGTCGAACTCTTCACGGCTTACCAGATCAAGCTTGCTGAAACCGCTTTGCAGCAAGGCTTTGAACTGGCTTTCGATTTCATTGCGCGGTAGCGCAGTTTCGCCACTGAACAATCGGGAAGCGTGGCCGCCAAGGGCATCGAGAAAATCTTTGGGCGCGAGCATGGATAAGGTCCTTAAACTGATGATGGCGAGTGTATCACGGGGTGTCGGGGCCCATTGCCGGGGGCTTTCTGCACATTTTTCGCGCATCACTCCAGCAAGTTGCGCACCATCTTCGAGCACAAATACCCCGAGAAATCAGGCAAAAAGCCATCAAATTCCTCTAAATCGCTGTAATTATTGATTTTTCCAGACATGGCAAGGTTTCTGCTAAGACCAACATGACTCATGCACTGATGCAGTAGCTGTGACGAAGGCAGTGCGGCAGGTGGTTCAGGGAGTGTTTTCGTCACCAGCGATTTACACACGTTGTACAGCCTGAAGAAGGCTGACGATGCGTTACAAAGCCAGACACTGCGCTTAGACTTGAGCCGGGTTTGTTTTCCTGGGGCAAGTCCACCAATTCGGGAGAAGTTTCATGAAGCTAGTCACCGCCATTATCAAGCCGTTCAAGTTGGATGACGTGCGCGAGTCGCTGTCTGAGATCGGCGTACAAGGCATTACCGTTACTGAGGTCAAAGGCTTCGGCCGTCAGAAGGGCCATACCGAGCTGTATCGCGGTGCGGAATATGTGGTCGATTTTCTGCCAAAGGTGAAGATTGATGTCGCCATTGACGACAAGGATCTTGATCGGGTTATCGAGGCGATCACCAAGGCTGCCAACACCGGCAAGATTGGTGACGGCAAGATTTTCGTAGTCAATCTGGAACAGGCTATTCGCATCCGTACCGGCGAAACCGATACCGACGCAATCTAAGCCGCCAAACCCAACGCCCCAGGAGAAAACACTATGACTCTGCGTAAAATCGCAGGGCTCGGAGCCCTGTTGTCCGTCGTAATGCCTGGCCTGGCCATGGCGGCAGACGGAGTGGCTGCTCCAGTCCTCAACTCCGGCGACACCGCCTGGATGCTGACTGCTACAGCCCTGGTGCTGTTTATGACCATTCCCGGCCTGGCGCTGTTCTACGGCGGCATGGTGCGCTCCAAAAACATTCTTTCCGTGATGATGCAGTGCTTCGCCATTACCGGTCTGATCAGCATCCTGTGGGTCATTTATGGCTACAGCATCACGTTCGACACCACGGGCATGGAGCAGGGCGTCACCAACTTCAATTCGTTTATCGGCGGGTTCGGCAAAGCCTTCCTGGCCGGTGTAACACCCGAGACCCTGACCTCTTCCACCGCGCTGTTCCCGGAAGCCGTGTTCATCACCTTCCAGATGACCTTCGCCATCATCACCCCGGCACTGATCGTCGGCGCATTCGCCGAGCGCATGAAGTTCTCGGCCATGCTGATCTTCATGGGCGTGTGGTTCACCCTGGTGTATGCGCCGATTGCGCACATGGTCTGGAGCGGCAACGGCGGCCTGTTGTGGGACTGGGGCGTACTCGACTTCGCGGGCGGCACCGTGGTGCATATCAACGCCGGTATCGCAGGCCTGGTAGCGTGCATCGTGCTCGGCAAGCGTAAAGGCTACCCAAGCACCCCGATGGCCCCGCACAACCTGGGTTATACCCTGATGGGCGCGGCCATGCTGTGGATCGGCTGGTTCGGCTTCAACGCAGGCTCCGCAGCTGCCGCCAACGGCACTGCCGGCATGGCCATGCTGGTGACCCAGATCGCCACCGCAGCCGCAGCCCTGGGCTGGATGTTTGCCGAATGGATCACCCACGGTAAACCAAGCGCACTGGGTATCGCCTCAGGCGTGGTAGCAGGCCTGGTGGCAATCACCCCGGCTGCTGGCACTGTTGGCCCTATGGGTTCGGTCGTGATCGGCTTGTCGGCTGGCGTGATCTGCTTCTTCTGTGCCACCAGCCTCAAGCGCAAGCTGGGCTACGATGACTCGCTGGATGCCTTCGGTGTGCACGGTATCGGCGGTATCGTCGGCGCAATCCTCACCGGCGTGTTTGCAGCCCCTGCACTGGGCGGTTTCGGCACAGTGACCGACATCGCAGCGCAAGTCTGGATCCAGTTCAAGGGCGTAGCCTTCACCGTGGTTTACACGGCGATCGTCACCTTCATCATCCTCAAGGTGCTGGATGCCGTGATGGGGCTGCGTGTGACGGAAGAGGAAGAGGCCGTGGGCCTGGACCTGGCTCAGCACAACGAGCGTGGTTACAACCTGTAAGGTTCCCCTTATAAAAAACCCGGCGTGCCGGGTTTTTTTTTGCCGGTAATAAGACGATATTCACGGCGCCGAAATGATTTGCCTTACAGGTTGGAAGGCGGAATGAGTTCTACGCTTGTTTATGTGACACGTGCTTGTGACGCAACTCGACTATTAGCCGCTTTGCTTTTTTCTTCAGCACGCTAGAATGCGCGCCGAGGGCTTGAAACAAAGCTCGAGTACGACGAAGGCGAGGATGATCTCCCGACGCTTTCAAGGCCCGTGATCCGTGCTGCGCAATATCTGGCAGCGGGCGCCTGGCAAGGTGTTTATTCAGGCGGATGCCGTAATGATGGTGGTATTCGCCAAGCCCTCTTCACCTTACAACGATGAAGAGGCGTAAGCCGCGGTTTGCCCAAGGCTACTTTTTCACCAGCGGTGGTAGACAGTCGCCGCAGCTGGTCTATAACTAATCTGCTTTACGTATGTCATGGGGTAGAACATGAGCGACGACGATCTGGAAAATGATGACCTCGAAGTAGGCGAAGACGACGATACCGAGGAGGGCCTGGAAACGGCCGCCGAGGACGTTGCAGACGACGACGGTGGTGATGATGTACCGGCTCCTGCGGCCAAGGGCAAATCAAAGGCTGCTGTCTCGGTCGACGACCTGCCGAGCGTAGAAGCCAAAAATAAAGAGCGTGATGCTCTGGCCCGCGCCATGGAAGAGTTTTTGTCCAAAGGCGGCAAGGTGCAGGAAGTTGAGGCTAACGTGGTGGCCGATCCACCCAAGAAACCTGACAACAAGTACGGCAGCCGTCCTATCTAAGGTCAGGTTGTTGGCTTGAAGAAAAAACCCGCCGTCGCTGCGGGTTTTTTTGTGGGCGCTGGAAAACTTCACCCCCCTGTTGCGCGGGCTTGTTGTGGGGGCGGGCTTGCCCGTGATTGCAACATCCCGGTTTGTCTGGCGACCGCGGCGCCTGCATCGCGAGCAAGCCCGCTCCCACAGTTACAAGTGCTTCAACACCAGCGGCAACTCGCTCAAGCAGCCAATTTCCGCATCGGGAGCCTTGTCCCCGTCCCAGCGCTTGCCGCCGGGGTTGAACCAGACCGCACGCAGGCCTGCCAATTGCGCTCCGGCAATGTCGTCACCGGGATGATCGCCCACATGCACTGCCGCCCCTGCTGCCACACCACCGCGCGCCAGCGCTTCGTGAAACAGGCGCGCGTCCGGCTTGGCAATGCCAATATCTTCAGCACACAACACAAACTTGAAGTGATGGCCCAAACCTATTCTTCGCACATCGGCGTTACCGTTGGTCACCACACCCAGGGCGTAATCCCGTGCCAGCACCATCAGGGTCGGCTCGGCCTGGGGGAATACGTCCAGGGCGTGACGCGCCTCAATAAACACCTCAAAGGCATCATCGGCCAAAGACGCAGCGTTGGCGTAACCCGCACCGTGCAGCGCATGAAACAGAATGCGCCGACGCAGGGCACTGATCCGGTGCTTGAGCTGCGGCTCCTCACTCAATACCCGCTCGCGAATCGCCTGGAAATGCCCGGCCTCAACAGCGCCCAATTTTGGTGCGTTATCCGTCAGCCAGTTACGCAACACGGCTTCAGCGCTGACGATCACCGGGGCGGTGTCCCACAGAGTGTCGTCGAGGTCGAAGGTAATCAGCTCAATCGTCATTCACTGTCCTTACTGCGTTTGGCCCTTGGATGGGCGCTGTCGTAGACCGATGCCAGATGCTGGAAATCCAGATGAGTATAAATTTGCGTGGTCTTGATGTCCGCATGCCCGAGCAACTCTTGCACGGCCCGCAAGTCCTGGGAGGACTCCAGCAAGTGGCTGGCAAATGAATGGCGCAGCATGTGCGGGTGCAGATTCTGCCCCAGCTCACGCTCACCGGCAGCCTTGACCCGCATTTGAATTGCCCTTGGCCCAAGGCGCGTACCACGCTGGCTGACGAACGCGGCGTCGTCCTTGGGGTTGGCCAGCACCCGCACTGCCAGCCACGCCTGAAGCGCCTCCCGGGCCTTCTTGCCGACGGGCAGCACGCGAGTCTTGCTGCCTTTGCCGAGCACTTCGACCAGGCCGTCAGCCAGATCCAGCTGTTCCAGATTAAGCCCGGTCAACTCCGACAAGCGCAGGCCCGACGAGTAAAACAGCTCCAGAATGGCCTGATCGCGCAGGGCCAGAAAATCGTCCTCAACACCCCCCTCCAGCAATTGCAGGGCGCGATCGGTATCCAGGGTCTTGGGCAGGCGACGTTCGCCTTTTGGCGGGGCCAGACCGTTTGCCGGATCGTGGTCGCACAGGCCTTCGCGATTGAGGTAGTGATAAAGCCCGCGTACCGCCGACAGCAAACGCGCAATGCTGCGCGAGGACTGCCCTTGCTGATGCAGACGCGACACCAGTTGGCGCATGCGCCGGATATCCAGTGCTGCCCAGTCGGGGATTGATTCCTTGGCGCAAAACGCCAGTACCTTGTTCAGGTCGCGGCGGTAGGCCTCAAGCGTATGGGGGGACACCTGGCGCTCACTGCGCAGGTGAATGCAGTAAGCGTCCAGTTGCCGTTCCATCTAGCGCACCGAGCGCAGCGCGTTGGTAAAGCGCGGTAACACCCGGCCCAGCACTTCGGCGATATAACCGAGGAACAACGTGCCCACCGAGCTTTTGTAGTGCTGCGGATCGCGGCTGGCAATCGCCAGTACTCCGTGCAACCCCAGATGATTAAGCGCGACCACCGCCGTCGAGCCGATTTGCTTGCGCTGTTCTTCGCCAAACAGGAAGTCCAGCTCATGCTCGCGCAAGCTGCCGCTCACGGTCTTGCCTTCAGTCAACAAGCCACCCAGCGCACGTTGCGCATCGGCGCTGCTGACCCAACGGCCGACCGGCATCGGGTTATCGCCAAACAGCACCAGGCTGACAAAGGGCACCTGGAAGTCCTGACGCAGGCTGTCTTCGACGGCGATCACCAGCTCTTCGAGACTGGTGGCATCCATCAAGGCCAGATTCAGGCGCCGGGTTTTTTCGAACAGGCGGTCGTTGTCACGGGCCACATCCATCAATTGCGACAAGCGATGACGCATCTCGATATTGCGACCGCGCAGCAGCTCCAGTTGACGCTCCACCAGGGAAATCGTGTCACCACGCTGGTGTGGAATGCGTAACGAGAGCAACAGCTCCTCACGCTCACCGAAAAAATCCGGATGTTCCTGCAGATACGCCGCAACCGTTGCTGCTTGCGAGTTATCCACAGGTACGTCGAGTGCTGCTGGCTGCGTCTTGTCGGTCATCGGTTGCGCTCGCTCATAAACGGACTTGTCCTTCGTAAACACGCATCGCCGGGCCGGTCATGATCACCGAATGGCCAGGACCTGCCCACTCGATGGACAAGCGGCCACCCGGCAAATCGAGGATCAGCGGTGAATCCATCCAGCCCTGGCTGATCGCAGCCACGGCGGCGGCGCAAGCCCCGGTACCGCAGGCCTGGGTTTCCCCGGCGCCGCGCTCCCAGACCCGCAGTTGCCCGCGCTGGCGATCGATGACGTGGAGAAAACCGACATTGACCCGTGCCGGAAAGCGCGGGTGGTGTTCAATCTTTGGTCCCAGCTCGTGCACCGGCGCGGCGTTGATATCGTCAACACGCAGCACCGCATGGGGGTTGCCCATCGACACGGCGGCCAGCTCGACGGTCTGCCCGTCGACATCCACTTCATAGCTCAACGCCTGGGCGTCAGCCACAAACGGGATATCTGCCGGAACCAGGCGTGGCGGCCCCATGTCGACGCTGATTTGCCCATCGCTGCGCACGTTCAGTTCGATAATGCCGCTCTTGGTTTCGACCTTGATCTGGCGCTTGGTGGTCAGGCGCTTGTCGAGCACAAAGCGGGCGAAGCAGCGCGCCCCGTTACCGCATTGCTCCACTTCGGAACCGTCGGAGTTGAAGATCCGGTAACGGAAGTCCACCTCCGGGTTGCTCGGTGCTTCAACGATCAATAACTGATCAAAGCCGACACCCGTGTGCCTGTCACCCCATTGCTTGGCATGCTTGGGCAGGATGTGCGCGTGCTGGCTGACCAGGTCGAGAACCATGAAATCATTGCCCAGGCCGTGCATTTTGGTAAAACGCAGCAACATGGGTTTACTCCGGCAGCAGGCTTTCGCCAGCAAACAACTCGGCAACGGTCTCGCGACGACGCACTTCAAACGCCTGATCGCCATCCACCAGTACTTCGGCGGCGCGGCCACGGGTGTTGTAGTTCGAGCTCATGACAAAACCATAGGCACCAGCCGAATGGACGGCCAGCAAATCACCTTCGGCCAGAGCCAGTTGGCGGTCCTTGGCCAGGAAGTCACCGGTTTCGCAGATCGGGCCGACGATGTCGTAGGCGCGAGCTTCGCTGTCACGCGGGCGAACTGCAGTCACGTCCATCCAGGCCTGGTACAGGGCCGGGCGGATCAGATCGTTCATCGCCGCATCAACGATGGCGAAATCCTTGTGCTCGGTGTGCTTGAGGTACTCGACCTGAGTCAGCAGCACGCCGGCATTGGCCACGATGTAACGACCCGGCTCGAACACCAGCGCCAGGTCACGCCCGTCGAGGCGCTCACGCACGGCCTTGATGTAATCACCGGCCAGTGGCGGTTCTTCATCGCGATAACGCACACCCAGACCGCCACCCAGATCGATGTGGCGCAGGTAGATACCGCAATCGCTCAGACGGTCGATCAGCGCCAGCAGGCGGTCGAGAGCGTCGATGAACGGTTCGAGGGTGGTCAACTGCGAGCCGATATGGCAATCGACGCCGACCACTTCCAGATTCGGTAATTGCGCGGCGCGGATGTACACATCTTCGGCGTCAGCGATGGCAATGCCGAACTTGTTTTCTTTCAGACCGGTGGAGATGTACGGGTGGGTTCCCGCATCGACGTCTGGGTTGACCCGCAGCGAAATCGGCGCGCGAACGCCCATTTCGGCGGCCACGACCTGCAGGCGCTCAAGCTCTTCAGTGGACTCGACGTTAAAGCAGTGCACGCCCACTTCCAGGGCGCGACGCATATCGTCACGGGTCTTGCCGACACCGGAAAACACGATCTTGTCAGCCGTGCCGCCAGCGGCCAGTACACGTTCCAGCTCGCCCCGGGACACGATGTCAAAACCGGCGCCCAGACGCGCCAGGACATTGAGCACGCCCAGGTTGGAGTTGGCCTTGACCGCGAAGCACACCAGATGCGGTATGCCGTTCAGGGCATCGGCGAAAGCGTTGTATTGCGCCTCGATATGTGCACGGGAATAAACATAAGTCGGCGTGCCAAAACGTTCGGCAATGGCCGTCAGCGCAACACCTTCGGCAAACAGTTCGCCGTCCCGGTAATTAAAAGCGTCCATGGTGTTCCCTTATTGGTGCTTGTGCGATTGCGTTTGCGACGACTTCGCTTGGTCTTCAGGGGATTTGCTGTCATCGGGCAGATACAGCGGTCCTTTTTGACCACAGGCAGAAACAAGGCAGGCGACCGCGACGAGCGCAGCAATAGAAGAGATCAGGCGCTTCATGGCGAAATCCTTTGAAAAGCATTAATTGCGCCCGAGTATACCGAGCACCCACCAGCTTGCCTATGCAGCAGAGCGGCCGAGCGTTACGTCCTGTGTGGATGATCAGTGGTCGCGGGCAGATGGCTGTTATGGGGTTTGCAATCGGCCTGGAGCGCCCGTATCTTGCGAGCTCCGAGCATGACTAGATATTACGAGGTTCCACCATGAGTTTGACTGAAGCCCGTTTTCACGATCTGGTCGATGCCACCCAGGAAAATCTGGAAGACATCTTTGACGACTCTGATCTGGATGTAGATGTAGAGAATTCCGCCGGCATCCTGACAATCAAGTTCGAAAATGGCAAAGCCCTGATCTTCAGCCGTCAGGCGCCCGTGCTACAGCTCTGGCTGGCGGCGCCCAGCGGTGGTTTCCACTTCGACTACGATGAAAAACGCAGCTCGTGGAAGTGCGATAAAAGCGACGAGCTGCTCAGCGAAATGGTTCAGCGCCTGACACTGGAACACGCAGGCGCCGAGCTGGAATTTGAAGAGATCTGACAGTGACCGCTACTGCTAAACCTGCAAAACCGCTCTACAGTAACGTCAGCCCGGCAGTGCCGTCCCCATGCATCAGCACCTGCCGGCTGGATGAGCACAAAGTCTGTCTGGGCTGTTTTCGCCACGTTGAAGATATTCGCGAGTGGCGCTCGGCAGACGACCAGCGGCGCCGGGTGATTTGTGAGCAGGCCCGGCAACGCCAAATCTGACCCCCACAAAATCATCAGCCTGGCCCACAGTGCAATTCCCACACGGCTTGTGTATTTATTCTGCTGTGGTAGTGTCCGGGTTCGCCTCGCACTAACGAGGTTCGTCAAAACCCCGCCATTTTCCGGCGGGGTTTTGCTTTTTCGTGCAGAAAAAAGGAGTCTGCCAGGTCATGAGCACACCAACCCCACTCATCCTCACCCGCCTGGACGTACAGCGTCTGGAGCAATTGATCGACAGTTTGCCAGAAACGACTCCTGGTATTGAGGCACTGCAAGCCGAACTCGATCGCGCCGAAACCATCGTTGGCCACGAAGAAGTGCCTGCAGGCGTCGTGACCATGAATTCCCGTGTGCATTGTCGCGAAGAAAGCAGTGGCAAGGACTACCACCTGACGCTGGTATACCCGAAAGACGCCAACGCCGACGAAGGCAAAGTGTCGATTCTGGCCCCTGTGGGCAGTGCGTTGCTGGGACTGCAAGTCGGCCAGCACATCAACTGGCCCGCTCCGGGTGGCAAGACCCTCAAGCTGGAACTGCTTGAAGTGGAATACCAGCCAAAAGCAGCAAGCGATTTCAGCGCTTAAGACCTTCCAGATCAGTCATGTCACAGCGCAGGCGCTTGTTCGTCACGGGCAAACTGACGCAATGACCGGTAGCTGACGCTCAGCTCCCGGGCCAGGGCCCGACGCTCATGACTGACCTGCTGCGCCTGCCATTGCGAGCGATTGTCGAGCATTGCCAGGTACTGCTCATCCCAGCCCCACTCGCGGGTCAGGTGCTTGAGTAATCGCCGCTGCCACAGCATGCCTGCCTCGCCATTGCTCAACTTGTGGCCGACCTTCAGGTACAGGCTGCGGCGAACCAGCTCCAGTCGCTGCAACTCGCCGCGGCCCTTGAGGTAGCGCTCGACACGTCGGTAAACCACCACGTAGGGGTCCATCTCATCAAGGTCCAGTTGATTGTCGTAGACCCTTTGTTTGAAGCCCAGGCTCAGACAGTTCACCTGCGGGTGCTCGCTGGCGTACACCTCAATCAGCAACAACTTGAGCAGCGACTTGTACGGCGATTCAATACCCTTGAACAGTTGCCACAGCCCGGCGCCTAAAAATTCGCCGGGGGCGATATGGGCCAGATGGCCAAGATCAATGGTTTCGTCGCGGTCGATCATCCCCGCGGTCAATAACCCGCAGGCGAACTCAGCGTACCGCGCCTCTTCCTGCACTGGCACCCACCACCACATCGGTGTGCGCCCGGCGAGCCAGATGGCGGTGCGGTAAAATTCGTCGAGCAACAACCTCTGCCGTGGTTCACCGCCCTCGTCGTTGCGCAATTGAGCATCGATCAGAAAGAAGTGTGCCTCACAGCCTTGACTGGTCGCCCAGGCTTCCAGGCGTCGGCATTTTTTGCGCAAGGCCGACACTGCAGCATTACTCAAGTCAGGAGCGAGGCAAACCCACACGTCCATATCGCTTTGCGCGGTTTGGGCCAATGTGCCGAGGCTGCCCATCAAAAAAAGCCCGTGGATAGGTTGTGACTGGCAAACGCTGCCCATGCTGCAAGAAAAGTCGTTAATCAGATGCCGGGCAGCGGCGAGGGCAAGTGCATCGGGTTTATAACCCGACACACCGGCCGGAGTGCAGTCCGACACATAGCCGGGCAAGAGCGGGTGATTGATATGGAATAACAGCGCCAGCAGGTTCAGCAGCGCTTGCTGGCGTGGGGGCAGCCCCTCCACCGCCCGGGCCAGGCGGCCCTGATTGACGTTCAAAAAGCGCCCACGCAGCTTTTGGAGAAACTGTCGTTCAGTTCCCTCGTTCACTGCCGGTGGAGATATGTGTGCCCGCGGAATCATTAATCGTGCAGATCCCGAGGGCTGGGCGTGGCGTCAGGCAACTTCTTTGGATTCAACAAGAATCGACAACAGTACTTGGACACTCTCGGCAGCATCACGTCCCAGGCTTGTCAGGTAGCCGCCATCCGGTTGGTCAATCAGCTTTTTCTCAAACAGGCGCTGCGCCGCGGCGACTTTTTCTGGCGCGGCATGTTGATGGATCTTCAGGCCCTCAAGGGTACTTTCCAAGTCAAACAGTGCAAGGACTTCCAGTTCGGCAACCAACTCAGGGGTAAACGACATAAAGACTCCAGACTATGCAGGAAAAGACGACAGCCGCTCTAAGGTGATCCCACTTGTGCTGTCTGTCCAGCAACAGTTCCACCTTTGTAATACAGCCTGCCGTTATAAGGCAGTTGGAGTGTAGTCGCGTCCCACTTTGCCGCTGGAAAATTCGTAGCAGCTGCCGAAGGAGCGAGGCTGCGTCCGGCCGCGCAGCGGTCGTAAAACCGAACCCTGCGCTGTGTCAGAAAAACATCGCGCGCAGTATTTACGGTCGCTTCGCAACCGGACGCAGCCTTCGGCAGCTGCTACACAGGTTGCTCAAGCGCCTATTTTGAGCTTTCAGTTATATAAACATTCTTAAATAGTATTTTTAAGAATATCCGCACCTCACTACTATTGCCCTACGCCAGCATCCCTGTCGGCACCCCCATTTTTCAGGAGCAGCACCATGAGCGCATCTCTGCGTAGCGTTGACGGCCAGGACGAAGCAACCATCCTGCGGGAAATCCAGAGCGCGCTGCGAGACCTGCGCTTTGGTGCTGTGGAGATCACTGTGCATAACGCGCAAGTGGTGCAGATCGAACGCAAAGAAAAATTCCGCCTGCAAAACCCGAGTCAGAAAAACGCCTGAATCGTTCAAGCGCATTCACCTGAATGCGCTTAATAAAAATTAAAAAATGCTTTGGAGCCTCACCTATGTCCCTACGCCGTTACGCTTTGGCCGCGCTGGCCAGTGCCATTTTTGCTGGCTCCGCTGTAGCCAAAGATTACGAGTTGTTGAACGTTTCCTACGATCCAACCCGCGAGCTGTACCAGGATTACAACACTGAATTCACCAGTTTCTGGAAAGCCAGCCACCCTGGCGACAACGTCAAAATCCAGCAATCCCACGGCGGTTCGGGCAAACAGGCCCGCGGTGTGGTCGATGGCCTGCGTGCTGATGTGGTAACCCTGGCTCTGGCCGGTGATATCGACGAAATCGCCAAGCTCAACAAGGGCTCGCTGCCGCAAAACTGGCAAACCCGCCTGCCGGACGCCAGCACCCCGTACACCTCGACCATCGTGTTCCTGGTGCGCAAGGGCAACCCTAAAGGGATCAAGGACTGGGGTGACCTGACCAAGGACGGCGTATCGGTCATTACCCCGAACCCTAAAACCAGCGGCGGCGCGCGCTGGAACTTCCTTGCCGCCTACGCTTACGGCCTGAAAGCCAACGGCGGCGACGAAGAAAAAGCCAAAGAATATGTAAAAACCCTGTTCAAACACGTGCCAGTGCTAGACACCGGTGCACGCGGTTCGACCATCACCTTCGTCAACAACGGTCAGGGTGACGTGTTGCTGGCCTGGGAGAACGAAGCATTCCTGGCACTCAAGGAAGAAGGCGGCACCGATAAATTCGATATCGTCGTACCTTCCCTGTCGATCCTGGCTGAGCCGCCAGTGGCAGTCGTCGACAAGAACGCCGAGAAAAAGGGCAACACCGAAATCGCAAAAGCTTACCTCGAACATCTGTACAGCCCGGCCGGCCAGGAAATTGCTGCAAAAAATTTCTACCGCCCGCGTGACGCTGCAGTGGCTGCCAAATACGCACAGCAGTTTCCGAAACTGGAACTTGTGACTATCGACAAAGACTTCGGTGGCTGGAAAACTGCGCAGCCGAAATTTTTCAATGACGGTGGCGTGTTCGACCAGATCTACCAGGCGCAGTAACCTGTGGGGTGGGGCCAGTGGCCCCGCTGAAAGCTAGAACATAGAGCCCGCGACTACGTTGCGGGCTTCGTGCGTTAACCAAGGACTCTTATGTCTCGTCGTATCTCCCCCGTCATACCCGGCTTCGGGCTGACACTGGGCTACACCTTGGTGTATCTCAGTCTGATTGTGCTCATCCCGCTGGCTGCGATGTTCGTGCATGCCGCCCAACTAACCTGGGACCAGTTCTGGGCCATCATCACCGCCCCTCGGGTGCTGGCCGCCCTGCAACTGAGCTTTGGCACCGCCTTTGTGGCTGCCATCATCAACGGTGTGATCGGCACTGTGCTGGCCTGGGTGCTGGTGCGCTACACCTTCCCCGGGCGCAAGGTCATCGACGCCATGATCGACCTGCCGTTTGCCCTGCCGACCGCGGTGGCCGGTATAGCCCTGACTGCCCTGTACGCCCCCAACGGCTGGATCGGCCAGTTCGCCACCGACCTGGGTTTCAAGATTGCCTACACCCCGATGGGCATCACCCTGGCACTGACCTTCGTCACCCTGCCGTTTGTGGTGCGCACCGTGCAGCCGGTGCTGGCCGATATTCCCCGTGAAATCGAAGAAGCCGCCGCCTGCCTGGGCGCCAAGCCCCTGCAAGTGTTCCGCTACATCCTGGTGCCGGCCTTGCTGCCCGCCTGGTTGACCGGCTTTGCCCTGGCCTTTGCCCGTGGCGTGGGCGAATACGGCTCGGTGATCTTTATCGCTGGCAACATGCCGTTTAAAACCGAAATCCTGCCGCTGCTGATCATGGTCAAGCTGGACCAGTACGACTACACCGGCGCCACGGCCATTGGCGTGATGATGCTGGTGGTTTCCTTCATTTTGCTGCTGATCATCAATTTGATTCAGCGTCGCATCGAAAAACCGTGAAGGAGGCCTGACCATGTCCAGCTCAACACAGAGCGCTTCATCCGTGGCCAATGCCGCCCGCCGTGGCAGCCCGCTGTCGCGGCGCCTGCTGATCGGCTTCGGCTGGTTGTTTTTCACCCTGTTCCTGCTGCTGCCGCTGCTGATCGTGGTGTCCCAGGGTTTGAAAATGGGGGTCGGTACTTTTTTCGACGCCATCCTCGAACCCGACGCCCTGTCGGCCCTCAAGCTGACCATTATCGCCGTGGTGATTTCGGTGCCACTGAACGTGGTCTTCGGCGTCAGCGCGGCCTGGTGCGTGAGCAAGTACAGCTTTCGCGGCAAGAGCATCCTGGTCACCCTGATCGACCTGCCGTTTTCGGTCTCACCGGTGATCGCCGGTCTGGTCTACGTGCTGATGTTTGGCGCGCAGGGCTTTCTCGGTCCGTGGTTGCAGGACCACGACATCCAGATCGTATTCGCCTTGCCGGGTATCGTGCTGGCCACCATCTTCGTGACCGTGCCCTTTGTGGCCCGGGAACTGATCCCGCTGATGCAGGAGCAGGGCACTCAGGAAGAGGAGGCCGCACGCCTGCTGGGCGCCAACGGCTGGCAAATGTTCTGGCACGTGACCGTACCCAATATCAAATGGGGCCTGATCTACGGCGTGGTGCTGTGTACTGCGCGGGCGATGGGTGAGTTCGGTGCGGTGTCGGTGGTTTCCGGGCACATTCGCGGGGTGACCAACACGCTGCCGCTGCACGTCGAGATCCTCTACAACGAATACAACCACGTTGCCGCCTTCGCTGTGGCGACCCTGTTGCTGATTATGGCGCTCTTCATCCTGCTGCTTAAGCAGTGGAGCGAATCCCGTATTAACCGCCTGCGCGCCAGCGCCGCGGAGGAATAAACCATGTCGATCGAAGTCCGTAATGTCAGCAAGAACTTCAACGCCTTCAAGGCGCTGAACAGCATCAACCTGGATATCCACAGCGGCGAGCTGGTGGCTCTGCTCGGCCCGTCGGGCTGCGGCAAGACCACCTTGCTGCGCATCATTGCCGGCCTGGAAACCCCGGATGAAGGCAACATCGTGTTCCACGGTGAAGACGTCTCGGGGCACGATGTGCGTGATCGCAACGTCGGTTTTGTGTTCCAGCATTACGCCCTGTTCCGCCACATGACGGTGTTCGACAACGTGGCTTTCGGCTTGCGCATGAAGCCGAAAAAAGAGCGTCCGAGCGAAAGCCGCATTGCTGAAAAAGTCCACGAACTGCTGAACATGGTGCAGCTGGACTGGTTGTCGGATCGCTACCCCGAGCAGCTTTCCGGCGGTCAGCGCCAGCGTATCGCCCTGGCCCGTGCCTTGGCGGTAGAACCCAAGGTACTGCTGCTGGACGAACCGTTCGGCGCCCTGGATGCCAAGGTGCGTAAAGAGCTGCGCCGCTGGCTGGCGCGCCTGCACGAAGACATCAACCTGACCTCGGTATTCGTGACCCACGACCAGGAAGAAGCCATGGAAGTGGCCGACCGTATCGTGGTGATGAACAAGGGCGTGATCGAGCAGATCGGTTCACCGGGCGAAGTCTATGAAAACCCGGCCAGCGATTTTGTGTACCACTTCCTCGGGGACTCCAACCGTCTGCATATCGGCGAAGACCAGCACGTGCTGTTCCGTCCCCATGAAGTGTCGTTGTCCCGTCACGAGATCGAAGACCACCATGCCGCGCAGGTACGCGACATCCGCCCATTGGGCGCGACCACCCGGGTGACATTGAAAGTTGAAGGGCAAAGCGAGTTGATCGAAGTTGAAGTGGTCAAGGATCACGACAGCCTGACCGATCTGGCGCGCGGCGAGACGCTGTTCTTCAAGCCGAAGGTGTGGCAGAAAGCCTGAAAAGCACCCTCACCCCAACCCTCTCCCGGTGGGAGAGGGGGCTGATTTGTGGCGCTGAGCCAATCTGCTTCTGCCTTTAGTCCCCTCTCCCTCCGGGAGAGGGCTAGGGTGAGGGGCTTTTAAGATTTACGGCTTTTTCAGCTTCGGATTCGGAAAAAACTGCACCGCCTGCACTTTGGGATCCGGTGCTTTTTTCAGCGCTGACGTATTGACCCGCGTACCCAATTCCTTGGGCACCGACAACCCCTGTTCATTCAATGTATCCGAGTAACCGCAGGCCACGCATTCGCGGTGCGGCACCTCGTCTTCGTTCCACATCATCAACTTGTCCGGCTCGCTGCACGCCGGGCATACAGCCCCGGCGATAAAGCGTTTTTTGGTCACGTTCACAGGTGCATCACTCATGCTGCCGATTCCTCGGTCAGGCCGCTGTGACGCAACAGGGCGTCAATCGATGGCTCACGACCACGGAAGTCCTTGAACAGCTCCATGGGTGCCTTCGAGCCGCCACGGGCCAGGATCGCCTGGCGGAACGCCTTGCCGGTGTGCGGGTTGAACACGCCTTCTTCTTCAAAGCGCGAGAACGCATCCGCCGACAGCACTTCCGCCCATTTGTAGCTGTAGTAACCCGCCGCGTAACCGCCCGCGAAGATATGCGCAAAGCTGTTCGGGAAGCGATTGTAGGCAGGCGGACGCATGACCGAAACTTCGTCGCGGATACCGTCCAGCACCTGCGCCACACTGCGACCGTCACCATGGGTGGCGTGCAGTTCGAAGTCGAAGAGGGAGAACTCCAACTGGCGAACCATCATCAGCCCGGACTGGAAGTTCTTCGCCGCGAGCATTTTATCCAGCAGGTCTTTTGGCAGTGCTTCGCCGGTTTCGTAGTGGCTGGAAATCAGCGCCAGGCCTTCAGGCTCCCAGCACCAGTTTTCCATGAACTGGCTTGGCAGCTCGACCGCATCCCAGGCCACACCGTTGATGCCCGACACGCCCGCGTGCTCGATCTCGGTCAGCATGTGGTGCAAACCGTGGCCGAATTCGTGGAACAGGGTGGTCACTTCATCGTGGGTCAGCAGTGCAGGCTTGCCCGCAACGGCCGGAGTGAAGTTGCACACCAGGTTGGCCACCGGGCTCTGCAACTTGCCGGCCGCGGTGCGGCGACGATCACGGGCGCCGTCCATCCAGGCACCGCCACGCTTGTTGGCACGGGCATAGAGGTCAAAGAAGAAGCGCCCGATGTGCTGGCCGTTTTCCTTGATCTCGAACAGGCGAACATCCGGGTGCCAGGTGTCAAAGCCTTTGATTTCGGCAATTTCGATCCCGTACAGACGTTGCACAATGGCGAACAGGCCGCCCAGCACCTTGTCGATCGGGAAGTAGGCGCGCAGTGCTTCTTGCGACACGCTGTAACGCTGCTCGCGCAGTTTTTCGCCAAAGAAGCCTGTATCCCAGCTTTTCAGCTCCGGGGTGCCTTGCTCGGCGGCGTAGGCTTGCAGCTGCTCAAGGTCGCGAGCGGCAAATGGCTTGCTGCGCTTGGCCAGATCCCGCAGGAAGGTCAGCACCTGATCCGGCGTTTCGGCCATTTTGGTGGCCAGGCTCAGCTCGGCGAAGCTGGCAAAACCCAGCAGCTTGGCCAGCTCCTGGCGCAGGTCGAGAATTTCTTCCATCACCGGGCCGTTGTCGAACTTGCCGGCATTCGGGCCCTGGTCCGAGGCACGGGTGCAGTAGGCGGCGTAGACTTCTTCGCGCAGGGCACGGTCGTGGGCGTAGGTCATTACCGGGAAGTAGCTGGGGAACTCCAGGCTGATCAGCCAGCCGTCCAGGCCCTTGGCCTGTGCAGCGGCGGCCATTTGCGCCTTGGCTGAATCGGTCAGGCCCGCCAGCGCAGCTTCGTCGGTGATGTGCTTGGTCCAGGCCTGGGTAGCGTCCAGCAACTGGTTGGAGAACTTGCTGCCCAGCTCGGAAAGCTTGCTTTGTACTTCGGCGTAACGCTTTTGCTCGGCTTCGGGCAGGTCGATACCCGACAGACGGAAGTCACGCAGCGAGTGTTCGAGAATAGTTTTTTGTGCCTGATCGAAATCAGCCACTTGCGGGCTGTGGGCCAGGGCTTCGAAGGCCTGGAACAGTTCGCGGTTCTGGCCCATCTCGGTGGAGTAGGCGCTCAAGGCTGGCAGGCAGGCCTCATAGGCTTCACGCAGTTCTGCACTGTTGCACACCGCATTGAGGTGGCTGACCGGGCTCCAGGCCGCGCCGAGCCGATCGTTCAGCTCATCCATCGCCAACACAAGGCCGGCCCATGTCGGGTTCTGGCCCTGGTCCTTGAGGATGTTTTGTATGCCGGCGCGGTTGTCGGCGAGGATCTGCTCGATGGCCGGCTGTACGTGCTCAGGACGGATCGCCGAGAACGGCGGCAGGTCGTAGGGCTGCAAAAGAGGGTTGTTCTCGCTCACGTTTGGCACCTTGGCTGGAAGTAACATTGGCTCATCTTAATTACAATCGACGCTGACCGCAGCATTGCAACGCCCTATTACGGCTAAAGAAGGAAGCTATTTGTGTCCATTCGTCCATTCCAGCAGCACACACCGACCTTGGGCGAGCGTGCCTTTGTCGATCGCTCGGCAGTGGTGATCGGTGACGTCGAGATCGGCGCCGACAGTTCTGTCTGGCCACTGACCGTGATTCGCGGCGATATGCACCGCATCCGCATCGGTGCGCGCACCAGCGTGCAGGACGGTTGCGTGCTGCACATCACCCACGCCGGGCCCTTCAACCCTGATGGCTTCCCGCTGCTGATCGGCGATGACGTGACCATCGCCCACAAAGTCATGTTGCACGGCTGTAATGTGGGCAGCCGCATTCTGATCGGCATGGGCAGCATCGTGATGGACGGCGCCGTGATCGAAGACGACGTAATCGTCGGCGCGGGCAGCCTGGTGCCGCCGGGCAAGCGCCTGGCCAGCGGCTTTCTGTATGTGGGCAGCCCGGTCAAGCAGGTGCGTGAGCTGAGCGAAAAAGAGAAAGCTTTCTTCACCTACAGCGCCGGCAACTACGTAAAACTCAAGGACCAGCATCTGGCCGAAGGCTATGACCAGCCCGTTTAAGCCCCCTTTTTTGGAGCCCCGCATGCATTACCGGAACGTATTGTTCGACCTCGATGGCACCCTGACTGATCCACGGGAAGGGATCACTCGCTCGATCCAGTTCGGCCTGAGCAAACTGGGCATTGATGAGCCTGACCTGAGCAAGCTTGAGCACTTTATCGGCCCGCCGTTGCTGCAGCAGTTTATGGCCACCTATGGCTTTGATGAGGCAAAAGCCTGGGAGGCGATGGGCTTCTACCGCGAGCGTTTTGCCGTAACCGGTCTTTATGAAAACGAAGTGTTCGAAGGCGTGGCGCCGCTGCTCGAAGAGCTGGTGGCTCAGGGTCGCCAACTGTTTATTGCCACGTCAAAGCCGCATGTTTATGCCCGTGAAATTGCCCGTCACTTTGATTTCGCCAGGCACTTCAAGGTGATCTACGGTAGCGAGCTGGATGGTACCCGCACCAACAAGGTTGAGCTGATTGCCCATCTGGTCAGCGAGCAAGGGCTGGACCCGGCACACACGCTGATGATCGGTGATCGCAAGCACGACCTGATCGGTGCGCGTGACAACGGCATGGACGCTGCGGCGGTGGGGTATGGTTTTGGCAGCTTTGAAGAACTGAATTCATTCGCGCCCAAGTACCACTTTGAAACCCTGGCGCAGTTGCATCAGGCGTTCAAGCGCTGATCTGCCCTTGTGGGAGCGGGCTTGCTCGCGATTGGGCCGGAGCGGTGTGACAGATTCACCGCGCAGCGGCCATCGCGAGCAAGCCCGCTCCCACAAGGCGCTAACCGGCGCGCAGCGCCATCTCCCGGCGCAAGTCCTCGCGCCAGCCCAGCAAAAACCCCAGTTCCACCACCACGAACAGCGGCCCCACAATCAGCCCGGTCACGTCATCGATAAACGCCGGCTTGCGCCCCTCGTAGTAATGCCCGACAAACTGAAACACCCAGCCCACCACAAACAAACCCACGCCCCAGCCCAGCCAGGCAGCCGTGCTTAACCCCGCCAGCATGTGCCCCAGCCATACACTCAACGCCAGCAGCACCGTCATCAACAACCCCAGACGCAATTCAAGGCGCAGATAAAACACGGCACTGGCCAGCATCACCAGTATCGCCGGTGAAATGCCCATCCATTGCGGGCGCGATAGCAGCGTGGCCACCGCGATCACTATCAGCGGTATGCCCACGAAATGCGTGGCGATATTGTGCGGGTCACGGTGATAGGCCGCATATTGGCTCAAATGGTCGACCAGGCTTTTCATGGTGCAGAACCCTCAAGGATTACTTTTTAGTTATAAACAAATAGCTTCTTATTCCTTAGCGAATCTAAAAACCGTCCCTATACTGACTCGGTAACACACATACCGCTGGAGGCGCACACCCATGGGCAACGATTCGATTCGCTATTTGATAGTGCCGGGCTGGCAAGGTTCGTCCGACGATCATTGGCAAACCCACTGGCAAAACAGCTTACCGAACAGTACTCGGGTGGAGCAGGCCGACTGGCTGACGCCTCGCCGCGAGGACTGGATCGCCGCCCTGGCCGAAGCCATTGCTGCCGACAGCACCCCCGTGATCCTGATTGCCCACAGCCTGGGTTGCATTACCGTAGCCCATTGGGCCGAGCGTGCGCCAGAAAGCCTGTTAAGCCAAGTACGCGGTGCGCTGCTGGTGGCCCCGGCAGACGTCGAGCGCCCGGCCTGTGCGCCTGCGTTGCGCAACTTTGCGCCAATCCCGACCCGGTCGTTGCCTTTTCCAAGCCACATCATCAGCTCGGATAACGACGGTGCGGTCAGCGCGCCACGGGCGATGGAGTTTGCCCGTCAATGGGGCGCCGAGATCGGCATCATCAGCGGCGCCGGGCATATCAACGTGAAATCCGGACACCAGCGCTGGGAGCAAGGCTTCGCCTTTTTATACCGCCTGCAAACCCGCATCGAGCACGGCGCCCTGCGTCGCGCGTGAATTCCTGTAACGCCCGCGCCCACCCTCAGGCGGCGGGCGGGAGCCTGCCATGAGCCTGCATGAAACCTTCGGTCAGCCGCTGCTGACCTTTCCCGACGCGGAAAAAAGCCCGCTGAGCATTCGCGCCAAAGCGCTGGTGTTTGTCGACCCCCGCTCGCGCCAATTACGCAACGATCTGGAACTGCTCGCGCCACGCGCCTTGCCCGTGCTGATTCGGGGTGAAACCGGCAGCGGCAAAGAGCTGCTGGCACGGCATATCCACCGCGCCAGCGACCGCACCGGCCTGTTTGTGTCAGTCAATTGCGGTGCCATCAGCCCCACTTATGCCGACGCCGAGTTGTTCGGCTATGCCGCCGGAGCCCATAGCAGTTCGGCCAGCAGCCGCGCCGGGTGGTTTGGTTCGGCCAATGGCGGCACCCTTTATCTGGACGAAATCGGCGACTTGCCGTGGGCGATCCAGACCAAGCTGCTGGCTGCTCTGGAAACCCACGAAGTCACCCGCGTGGGCGCCCATCAACCGAGTCCGGTGGACGTGCGTCTGGTGGCGGCCACCAGCATCGATCTGGCACAGGCCGTCAGTGCAGGCAAATTCCATGAGCGCTTGTATCACTACCTCAGCGAAGGGAGGCTGGACTTGCCCGCGTTGCGCGAGCGGCCCGGGGATATCCTGTCGCTGGCCGAATACTTTTTAGGCATTTACAGCCAGCGCCTGAATCTGCCCGTGCCCTTTATCAGCGACAGTGCCCAGCGGGTACTTGAGCGCCACAGCTGGCCGGGCAACACCCGTGAACTGGAGAACGTGATCCATTTTGCGTTACTGGTCAGCACGGGCGAGGAGATCCAGCCCGAGCACTTGAACCTGCCTGACGCCCTGAGCCAGATCGAGTTGTTTATAAAAGGCGCCACGGCGCAGGAGTTGGCGGCGATCAGGCAGTTGTTGTAATCCCTTTGTAGCCGCTGAGGAGCGAAGCGAGGCTGCGATCGAGTGCGTAGCGCTCGCAAAACCAGCGCTCCCGATTTAACAGACCCACCGCGATACCTGATGCTGCGATGGCTTTGCCATCGATCGCAGCCTCGCTTCGCTCCTCAGCGGCTACAAGTTTGCGGCAATGCGTGCAAGTGAACAAAATGGCATAAGAAGCTGAATAAATATTATTGTTCGGGAATAAAGAATCTAGGTATTGTCCGTTTCGTCTTCCAGGAAAACCGTCATCCGAACGGTCACACACATAAGGGTATCGCATGAAAAAGGTTCTGTTGTTTACCGCATTGGCGGCTGCTTTGACTGCAGGCCTGGCCCAGGCTGGCGAAAAACTGGTGGTTGCGGCAACGCCGGTGCCTCACGCTGAAATCCTTGAGCTGATCAAACCAACCCTCGCCAAAGAAGGCGTGGACCTGGAAATCAAAGTCTTCACCGACTACGTGCAACCTAACGTGCAAGTTGCCGAAAAACACCTGGACGCCAACTATTTCCAGACCCTGCCCTACCTCGAAAGCTTCAACAAAGGTAAGGGCACCAACCTGCAAACCGTGATCGGCGTTCACGTTGAACCCTTCGGTGGCTACTCGAAGAAAGTCAAAAACCTGTCCGAGCTTAAAGACGGCGCAACCATTGCCATCCCGAACGAAGGCAGCAACAGCGGCCGTGCCCTGATCCTGCTGCAAAAGGCCGGTCTGATCGAACTTAAAGACCCGACCAACGCTGTGTCGACGCCAAAAGACATTGCCAAGAACCCGCACAACTTCAAGTTCAAAGAGCTTGAGTCCGCACTGCTGCCACGGGTGCTGGACCAGGTTGACCTGGACATGATCAACACCAACTACGCGCTGGAAGCAGGCCTGAACCCGGCCACCGACGCGCTGATCATCGAAGGTGCTGATTCGCCCTATGTGAACTTCCTGGTAGCCCGCCCTGACAACAAGGACAGCGTTGCCATCCAGAAGCTGGCCAAGGCCCTGACCAGCCCTGAAGTAAAAGCCTTTATTGCGCAGAAATACAAAGGCGCGGTGCTGCCAGCGTTCTGATAACGCGCCAGCCCACTGAAACGCCGACGGCTTGCAAAGCGTCGGCGTTTTTATTTGTCCGGCCAGTGCCAGGCGGGCTGATCCAGCATTCGTTGGCCAACCACTTCAGTCTGGCCAAGGTTTTTTCCAGCACGATGCAGTTGCACTCAGGGTCTTGTTGCAAGGCGGCGATCAGGCGCCGGGCATGGGATACCACCCATACTTGTGAGTGCTGCGAAGCACTGATGATCAGTCGCGCCAACGCGGGCAACAAGTCGGGGTGCAGGCTGGTTTCGGGTTCGTTGAGCACCATCATGCTCGGCGGGCGCGGGGTCAGCAAAGCAGCGACCAGCAGCAGGTAGCGCAAGGTGCCGTCCGAGAGCTCGGCGGCAGACAACGGGCGCAACAGCCCCTCTTGATAAAACGCGATATAAAAATGCCCGCCGGGCACACATTCGATTTCCAGCCGTGCGCCAGGGAATGCATCGCTGATCGCGGCATGCAAGGCTTCGGGGTTACCGACCTCGATGATGGTTTGCAACGCAGCTGCCAGGTCACTGCCGTCGTGATGCAGCACCGGCGTGCGCGTGCCCAGTTGCGGTTGGCGCGCAGGCGCTTGGGGGTCGGTGCGAAAGTGATCGTAAAAGCGCCAGCCACGGATAGATTCGCGCAGCTGCAACACTTCGGGCGAGGCCTGCAAGCTGCCAACCTGATCGAACAGGCTGTCGAAGAGCGGCGTGTGCTGTGCCAGCACCTGCCAGTTACGCCCGTCACGCGCGCGGATCATGGGGCCGTTGCGCTCGACCAGCTCACTGGCCGGTCGATAAAAAGGCCCCGCCCAGATGCTTTCGTGCTTGATCTGCGGGTCGAGGTTGAACTGCGTGCGTCCAGGTATCGGCAAGCCCAGGGCGATGGCGTAGCTGAAATCCTCCCCGGCAAAACCAAGACGCAGGCGCCTGGTTTCCTGGCGCACGCTGGCATGTACATCGACTTCGCCCAGCTTCATGCGCCGGGAGATCACCTCAGGTCCCGCCCAGAACGTCGAGCTGAGCCCGCCTTCACGGGCCAATGCATTCACCACGCCGCCCTGGGCGGTTTCGGCCAGTAACCGCAGCGCACGGTAAAGGTTGGATTTACCACTACCATTGGGGCCGGTGATCAGGTTCAGCCTGGCCAAAGGCACTACCAAGTGGTTGATAGAGCGGTAGTTGGCCACGGCCAGGGTGGTGAGCATGGTATGACCTCATTGCGTGAAACTGATAGGCGGCAATAGAGTCCCACAGACGCTGAACACTGTTCTACGCTATCAACCGTATTCGCATGTTAATCGGCATCACGCAAAGGAGCTTGCATGGCTGGTCCACTGAACAAGGGCATTTTGGGCTTGAGCCTGTTGGCGCTGCTTACCGCGTGCGGCAAAGAGGGCCCCAAAGAGCCTCTGTCCCCCCGGGTATATGTACAGCAGGTGAGCACCCGCGAATTCGCCCCGCCAATCCAGCTCAGCGGTGATATCCAGGCCCGGGTCGAAACCCAGCTGTCATTCCGGGTGGGCGGCAAGATTATCGAGCGCACGGTCGATGTGGGTGACCACATCCAGGCCAATCAGGTTCTCGCGCGCCTCGACCCCAAAGACCTGAAGATCCAGGTCGAGACCGCCCAGGCCGGCGTCAACGCGCAACAGGCGCAAGTGGTGCAAACCCGCGCGGCATTTGTGCGTCAGCAAAAGCTTCTGCCCAAAGGCTACACCAGCCAAAGCGAATATGACGCCGCCAACGCTGCCCGGTTGAGTGCCCAAAGCGCCCTGGCAGCGGCACAGGCGCAGTTGGCCAATGCCCGTGACCAACTGAGCTACAGCAACCTGAAAGCCGAGGCCCCCGGGGTGATTACCGCGCGCCAGGCCGAAGTGGGCCAGGTGGTGCAGGCCACCATGCCGATTTTTACCCTGGCCCGCGATGGTGCCCGCGATGCCGTGTTCAACGTGTATGAATCGCTGTTTATCGAACCCCCCAAAGACCCCACGGTACAGGTCACGCTGCTGAGCGATCCGACGATCAAGGTCAACGGCCAGATCCGTGAAATCACTCCCACGGTTGCAGCACAAAGTGGCACGCTGCAGATCAAGGTGCAGCTCGACGCCTTGCCCAAGGGCATGGACCTGGGCTCGATTGTCAGCGTCAACCTGACCCCGCCACCAAGCCGCAGCATCGAGCTGCCGTGGTCGGCCTTGACCAAGGACATCAGCGAACCCGCCGTGTGGATCGCCGACGAGCAAAGCAATGTGCGCCTGCAGCGGGTCAAGGTCGGGCGCTATCTGACCGGCAGCGTGATCGTCAGCGAAGGTCTCAAGGATGGAGAAAAAGTCGTGGTCGCAGGCGGGCAGTTGTTACACCCCGGCATGAAGGTTGAAATCGCCACCGCACCGGTCGAGGGGGTGCAGCTATGAGGCGCTTATGGATGATACCGCTGGCTGCCGCCATGCTGATGGCTTGCTCTGAACCCCAGCCGCCCGAGCCGGTGCGCCCGGCGCTGTATGTAGTGGCCAAACCCGAGCTGGCACAAGATCTGGGCCGTTTTGCCGGCAATATCGAAGCGCGCTACGAAAGCACCCTGGGCTTTCGGGTTCCGGGGCGCATTGTGCGGCGTTATTACGATGTGGGCGCGGTGGTGAAACAGGGTGACATTCTGGCCAACCTCGACCCCACCGATCAGCAAAACCAGCTGCGTGCGGCCCAGGGTGATCTGGCCAAGGTGCAGGCGCAATTGATCAACGCCAGAGCCAACGCCCGCCGTCAGCAAGAGCTGTTCGACCGTGGCGTGGGCGCCCAGGCCCAGCTCGACACCGCGCAAGCCGACCTCAAGACCACGCTGGCCTCGATGCAACAGGCGCAGGCGGCGGTCAATCAGGCTCAGGACCAGCTCAGCTACTGCAACCTGCGCGCCGACCATGACGCCGTGATCACCCAGTGGCAAGCCGAAGCCGGGCAAGTGGTGAGCATTGGTCAGGAAGTCGTCACCCTGGCCCGTCCCGAGATCAAAGAGGCCGTCATCGACCTGCCTGGTCCGCTGGCTGAGGCCCTGCCCAAGGGCATCGAGTTTCTCGTCGCCGGTCAGCTCGACCCGAATATCAACACCCACGCCCATGTGCGCGAAATCGCCCCGCAAGCCGACAGTGCCACCCGTACCCGGCGCACCCGCCTGACGCTGGACCAGACCCCGGCAGCGTTTCGCCTTGGCAGTTCGGTGAGCGTGACCGTCAGTAGCCCGACAGCTGAACACTTCCAGTTGCCGCTCACCGCTGTGCAGGAAGTCGACGGCCACAGCCGCGTATGGATCATTGACAGCGCCACCCAAACGGTCAGCCCGCGTGACGTCAGCGTACTGCGCCGCGACGCACAAAACGTGCTGTTGTCCGGCATCAAAACCGGCGACAGGGTCGTCAGTGCAGGCGTACACAGCCTTACCCCCGGGCAGAAAGTCAGACTCGATAAGGAAAGCTCGCAATGAATGGGAAGTTCAACCTGTCCGAGTGGGCCCTCAAGCACCAGTCATTTGTCTGGTATTTAATGTTTGTGGCGGTGGTCGCCGGTATTTTTTCGTATATCAATCTGGGCCGCGCTGAAGACCCGTCCTTCGCCATCAAGACCATGGTGATCCAGTCCAAATGGCCCGGTGCTACGGTCGACGAGACCCGGCTGCAAATCACCGACCGCATCGAGAAAAAACTGGAGGAGCTGGATTCCCTCGACTATGTGCAGAGCTACACCCGACCCGGCGAGTCAACGGTGTTTGTGTTCCTCAAGGACACCACCAAAGCCGATGCCATCCCGCATATCTGGTATGAGGTGCGCAAAAAAATAGGCGATATTCGCGGCGACTTCCCCCAGGGTATTCAAGGCCCGGGGTTCGACGATGAGTTCGGTGATGTCTACGGCACCATCTTCGCCTTTACCGGCGACGGCTTCACCATGCGCCAGCTGCGCGACTACGTGGAGCAAGTGCGCACCGGCATCCGCGATGTACCCAATCGCGGCAAGGTGATGACCATCGGCGAGCAGGATGAAACGTTCTACCTGGATTTCTCGACCCGCAAACTGGCGGCCCTTGGCCTTGACCAACAGCACATCCTTGAGAGCCTGCAAGAACAGAACGCCGTGACCCCCGCCGGGGTGATCGAGGCGGGGCCAGAGCGTATGTCGGTGCGTACCTCGGGGCAGTTCCACAGCGTTGAAGACCTGGCCGCAGTGAACCTGCGGGTCAACGATCGCTTTTACCGCCTGGCCGACATTGCTGAAATCACCCGCGGCTATGTGGACCCGGCAGCGCCCATGTTCCATTACAACGGCAAGCCGGCCATTGGCCTGGCCGTGGCCATGATTGATGGCGGCAATATTCAGGAATTCGGCAAAGAGCTGCAGCAACGCATCGACGACCTGACCGCGCAGTTGCCGGTGGGTGTGGGCGTGCACATGGTGTCCAATCAGGCACAGGTGGTGGAGGTGGCCGTCAGCGGCTTTACCAGTGCGCTGTTTGAGGCCGTGGTTATCGTACTGGCGGTGAGCTTTATCAGCCTGGGCCTGCGTGCCGGGCTGGTGGTAGCTATTTCGATCCCGCTGGTACTGGCGCTGGTGTTCGTGTTTATGGAGTTCACCGGCATCGCCATGCAGCGTGTATCGCTGGGTGCGCTGATCATCGCCCTGGGCCTGCTGGTGGACGACGCGATGATCACGGTGGAGATGATGATCACGCGGCTCGAGCTTGGGGAAACCAAGGAGCAGGCGGCCACCTTTGCCTATCACTCCACGGCGTTCCCGATGCTCACCGGTACGCTGGTGACCGTGGCAGGCTTTGTGCCCATCGGCTTGAACAACAGCTCGGCGGGGGAGTACACCTTCACCCTGTTTGCGGTGATCGCCGTGGCGATGCTGGTGTCGTGGGTGGTGGCGGTGCTGTTCGCGCCGGTGCTGGGCGTGCATATCCTCAGCGCCAAGGTCAAACCCAAGCCCGAGAAACCCGGGCGTCTGGCCCATGCCTTCGACACGGCCCTGCTGTGGTGCATGCGTTATCGCTGGACGACCATTGGCGCCACGGTGTTGATGTTTGTACTGGCGGTGTTCGGCATGGGCCTGGTGCAGAACCAGTTTTTCCCGGCCTCCGACCGCCCCGAGATTCTGGTGGACCTGAACCTGCCGCAAAACGCCTCGATCCAGGAGACGCTCAAGGTCACCCAGCGTTTTGAAGAATCGCTCAAGGGCGATGAAGATATCGTGCGCTGGAGCTCGTACATCGGTGAAGGCGCGATCCGTTTCTACCTGCCGCTCGATCAGCAACTGCAAAACCCCTTCTACGCCCAGTTGGTGATTGTCAGCAAAGGCCTGGAAAGCCGTGACGCCCTGATCGAACGTCTGAACAAACGCTTGCGCGAGGACTTTGTGGGCGTCGGCAGTTTCGTGCATACCCTGGAACTGGGGCCTCCAGTGGGCCAACCCCTGCAATACCGGGTCAGCGGGCCGAACATTGATCTGGTGCGCAAGTACTCGATCGACCTGGCCTCCGTGCTCGATGCCAACCCCAACGTCGGCGAAACCATCTTCAACTGGAACGAACCCGGCAAGGTGCTGCGCATCGACATCGCCCAGGACAAGGCCCGCCAGTTCGGCTTGTCGTCAGAAGACGTGGCCCATGTGATGAACAGCATCGTCAGCGGTGCCGCCGTCAGCCAGGTCAAGGACAACATCTACCTGATCAACATCGTCGGGCGGGCCAACAGCAGCGAGCGCGGTACCCCCGAAACCCTGCTCAACCTGCAGATCACCACCCCCAGCGGTACATCGATCCCGCTATTGGCCTTTGCCACGGTGCGCTACGAGCTTGAGCAACCGCTGATCTGGAGCCGCGACCGGATCCCCACCCTGACCCTCAAGGCCTCGGTACGCGGTTCGATGCAACCGACTGATCTGGTCAAGGTGCTCAAGCCCGACGTCGACAAGTTCGCCGCCAACCTGCCAGAAGGCTACAACGTGCAAACCGGCGGCACGGTAGAGCAAAGCGCCAAGGCCCAGGGCCCGATCGCCAAAGTCGTGCCGTTGATGCTGTTCTTGATGGCAACCTTCCTGATGATCCAGCTGCAGAGCGTGCACAAGATGTTCCTGGTGGTGAGTGTCGCGCCATTGGGGCTGATTGGCGTGGTGCTGGCGCTGGTGCCCACCGGCACGCCGATGGGCTTTGTGGCGATCCTGGGGATTCTGGCGCTGGTGGGCATCATTGTGCGTAACTCGGTGATCCTGGTGACCCAGATCGACCAGTACGAACGCGACGGCTTCGATCCGTGGCACGCCGTGATGCAAGCCACCCAGCATCGTCGTCGGCCGATTCTGCTGACGGCGGCAGCGGCCAGCCTGGGCATGATCCCGATTGCCCGTGACGTGTTCTGGGGGCCGATGGCCTACGCCATGATCGGCGGCATTCTATCGGCCACCTTGCTCACGCTGTTGTTCCTGCCAGCGCTGTATGTGGCCTCGTACAAGATCAAGGAGAACAAGAACCCGCCGCCAGAACATGCGTAACCCTGTGGGAGCGGGGTGATTGTTGTGAATTTACGAATGCCGGTATCAAGGCAGCGGTCTTTATCTGTCTGAAGGCAGATGTGAACCTAGCCCCACGCCTGAATCTATACGGAGTGTTGTCATGAGTTCTTCACAACCCAGAGTCGCCATCATCACCGGCGCCTCGCGCGGCATCGGTGCCGTGATTGCCAAACAGTTGGCCGGGGAAGGTTTTGCCGTGGTCATCAACTACGCCAGCAGCGCGGGCGAGGCCACGCAACTGGTTGCCCAGTTGCGTGAAGACGGCCATGAAGCGATTGCCGTTCAGGCAGACGTGAGCAGCGCTGGCGACGTAAAGCGTCTGTTCGATGAAGCCGAGGCGCAACTGGGCAAGGTCGATGTGCTGATCAACAACGCGGGGGTGCTCAAGGTGCTGCCGCTGGCCCAGCACAGCGACGAGCTGTACGAACAGACCTTCAACATCAACACCAAAGGTACATTCAACACCCTGCGCGAAGCGGCCACGCGGTTGAACGGCGGCGGGCGCATCGTCAATTTTTCGAGCAGTACGGTGGGCATGAACCTGCCCGGTTACGCGGTGTACATCGCCAGCAAGGCAGCAGTGGAGTCGCTGACCCAGGTATTTGCCAAGGAACTGCGCGGGCGGCAGATCACGGTTAATGCTGTGGCGCCGGGGCCGGTGGCGACGGAGTTGTTTTTACACGGCAAGACCGAGGAACAGATCCAGACCTTTTCCAAGATGCCGCCACTGGAGCGTCTGGGCCAGCCACAAGACATCGCCAACATCATCTCGTTTCTGGTGAGCCCGGCGGCGGACTGGGTCAACGGGCAGGTTTTGCGGGCCAATGGCGGGTTGGTGTAAGCAATTGCAAAAGCGCCCTCACCCCAACCCTCTCCCGGAGGGAGAGGGAGCTGATTGGGGGATATTTGAGAGTTTCGGCAATCTGACAGTTTAAGTTGAATCCAGCATCAACTCGGTCAGTCCCCTCTCCCTCCGGGAGAGGGTTAGGGTGAGGGGCTCCTGGCTCTTGCTTTGGCCTTTTAGCGCTGCGCCTGCGCCTGCCCCTGCTGCATCACCCACTGCACCACTTGTGGCATCAGCCCATCACTGGCCTGGCCAAAACCTGCGACCACGCCTGGCACCATCGGGTGACTCAGCGGCTGGCGCGCCTCAAAGCGTTTGGAAGCAATCACCCGCTGATCACTGCTGCGCACCAGACGGGCGTTGTACTGGATCAGCACTTCCGGGCTTTTGCCGTTGTAGTGCGTCTGAAACGCCAGCAACTCCCCACCCAGCTCGTAATCGGACTGCAAATTGCTGTCATCGGTACTCAAGCCCTGAATCCGCCCGTCCTGCAAGAACGCCTCAAGCAGACGGTTGCGCAGCAGCACAGGCGCCGTATCGCTCCAGCGGGCGCCCTTGTAGTTGCTGATCAGGTTGCCCTCTGGCACCACCACGATGTTCTGGCTGTTCAGCGCGCCAGTGGTCATCGGCTTTTCCAGACGCAGCGACCACTTCACTGGCGCACCCTGGCTGGTGGCCATGGGCGCTTGCGCAGCCGGCAGCCGATACACGTCGACTATCTCGGGTTTGGGCAGAATCGAGCAGGCGCTGAGCAAGCTCAGGCCCGCCGCAAGGACGATGGAACCGGCCAGGCGATAAGTGCGCTTCATGGGGTGAATTCCTTGTTCTGCTCGCGGCCCAGCAAGTAACCGCTTGGGTTGGATTCCAGGCGCCGCGAGATCGAGCGCAGTGTGCCAAGGGTTTCGCGCAGTTCGTTGACCGCAGGGCCGAGCTGATTCAGCCCCTGCAGGCCGCTGTTGAGCGAGTCCTCATTGTTGTTGATCAGCTTGTTGATCGTCGCCGTGCTCTGCTGCAGCGAATTCATGGCCTGCTCGGCACTGTTGAACATCTGCTTGCCTTCGGTACTCAACAGGCCGTTGGCGTTGCGCATCAGCACGTTGGTTTGCTCAAGCGTGATACTGGCCTGCTTGCCAACCTGGGCCAGCTGTTTCAACGTCTGGCTGATGTCGCCGCGCTGGCCGGCAATGGCCGTAGTGGTTTGCTCGAGGTTGTCCAGGGTCTTGCTGACACGATTGACGTTATCTTCGGAGAACAAGGCATTGGCGTTATGCAGCAGCATATTGACGTTGGCCATCACGTCACTGCCATCGGTGAGCAGGCGGGCAATGGGTGAAGGCGAGGCCACGATTTCCGGCAGCTTGCCGTCCTTGCCCTTGAGGGGCGGGCTGTTGGGGTCGCCGCCACTGAGCTGGATGATCGAAGTGCCAGTCACCCCGGTCAGCGCCAGCTTGGCCTTGGTGTCTACCTTCACCGGCGTACTGGCGGCCAGACGAATGCGCGCCAGTACCCGGCGCGGGTCTTTGTCGTCCAGGCGCAGCTCGATCACGTCACCCACCTTGATACCGTTGTATTGCACCGAGCTGCCTTTGGACAGGCCGCTGACGGCTTCGTTGAACACCACTTCGTAATCCTTGAACGTGCTGTCCATGCTCGCCTTGGCCAGCCACAGGCCAAACAGCATGGCCCCGACGACAACCAGTACGCTGAACAGGCCGATCAATACATGATGGGCACGGGTTTCCATGTCATTGCTCCTTGAGGTGGGTTGCCGCTTCGTATGCGGCGCGGCCACGGGGGCCATGGAAATAGTCATGAATCCACGGGTCGTCGTAGTCTTCGACCTCAGTGATGGGGGCCGCCACCAGTACCCGTTTTTGCGACAACACCGCCACCCGGTCGGTGATGGTGTACAGCGTGTCGAGGTCGTGGGTAACGAGGAACACGCTCAGACCCAACGCATCGCGCAGGGTCAGAATCAGTTGGTCAAAGGCCGCCGCACCGATCGGGTCGAGCCCGGCAGTGGGTTCGTCGAGAAACAGGATGTCCGGGTCCAGCGCCAGCGCCCGGGCCAGCGCAGCGCGCTTGACCATGCCGCCGGACAGCGAGGACGGGTATTTGTCTGCTGCCGACAGGGGTAACCCCGACAGTGCCAGCTTGACGCACGCCAGGTGCTCGGCATCAGGTCGGCTCAGGCCGGCGTGTTCGATCAGGGGCAGGGCGATGTTCTCTTTTACCGTCAGCGAAGAAAACAGCGCGCCCATCTGAAACAGCACACCAAAGCGCCGTTCGATCATTGAACGGGCCTGTTCATCAAGGCTCATCAAGTCCTGGCCAAACACCCGGACTTGCCCCTCGGTGGGCCGACGCAGGCCGACAATACTGCGCAACAGCACGGATTTACCGGTACCTGAGCCGCCGACCACGCCGAGAATCTCTCCTTTGTACACATCAAGGTCGAGGTGTTCATGCACGGTCTGGCTACCAAAGCGGTTGCACAGGTCACGCACCTCGATCACTGCCTCGCCGGACTTGCGCAGGGACGTACTCACCAGCCCATCTCCATAAAGAACAACGCGGCCACGGCGTCGAGGACGATCACGATAAAGATCGATTGCACCACGCTGGACGTGGTGTGGGCGCCCACCGACTCGGCGCTGCCGCTGACTTTAAAGCCTTCAAGGCAGCCTACCGCGGCAATCAGAAAGGCAAAGAACGGCGCTTTGACCATGCCTACCAAAAAGTGCTGCACGCCGATATCCGAGTGCAGCAGCGAAATAAACATGTCCGGCGAGATACCCAAAGACACCACGCACACCACGGCACCGCCGAGGATGCCCGCCATCATGGCCATAAACGTCAGCAGCGGCAGGGAAATCAACAAGGCCAGCACCCGTGGCAGCACCAGCAAGTCCATCGGGTCGAGGCCCAGGGTGCGGATTGCGTCGATTTCTTCGTTGGCTTTCATTGAGCCGATTTGCGCGGTAAAGGCACTGGCCGTGCGTCCGGCCAGGAGAATAGCGGTGAGCAATACGCCGAATTCACGCAGGAAGGAAAACGCCACCAGGTCAACGGTAAAAATCCCCGCACCAAAGTTGGCCAGTACCGTGGCACCGAGAAACGCCACGACTGCGCCCACCATAAAGGTCAGCAACACCACGATCGGTGCGGCGTTGAGGCCGATCTGCTCGATATGTGCCACCACCGGGGTGATGCGCCACTGCTTGGGGCGAAACAGGTTGCGCGCCAGGGTTTGCAGGATCAGGCCGATAAAACCCAGCTGTTGCAGGGTGTCTTGCCACAGTTTATAGACCGCGCTGCCGATACGGCTGAGCAACAGGATGCCGACGTTCTGTTCCTGGGCTGAGACCGGCACACAAAAATCGCGCATCGAGGAATAGACCGTTTGCAGCAAGGCACGATCGGCGGCGGGGAGCTTTTGTGCGGTTTCGGTCAACTGGCTGACGCGCTCGGCACCCAGCAGCTCCACCAGCAACGAAGCCCCGGCCGTATCAATGCTGGACACATCGTCCAGATTGATGGCGGTCTGGTCATCGTATTGGCCGACCAGTTGCTCGGTCTGCTGCTTGAGGCGGGTGTAATGGGCAAGCGTCCAGTCGCCGCTGATCAACAGCCGCGCCGGATGACCGGAAGTGTCTAGTTGGGCATTGCCCGCCATGGCCGTAATAGTCTTAAGCTCCCAGCTCAGTACGTTTAAACGCAGACCTTATGTAATAGCACAATCCTGCAAAAGTGTTTCAGTTTGCCTTAACAACCGCAGGCGCAGATTGATCCAGGTTAACCCTGAAGCGCAAAACCCCGATCAACTGCCCATCCTCGGTCAACACCCGGACTTGCCAGCGGCCCACCGGGTCCGGCGGGAAGTTCTGCTTGTGGGTCCAGGCGCGATAACCCTCTTTGCGCCCGCCATGAATATCCAGGGCGATACGGTCGACTTCCTGGCCGTTGAGTTGCCACACATGGTAAATCCGCTCATTCAAACCCCGGGGCGCATTGATCGAGGTATAGGCGTACAGGCCACGGCTGCGCAGCTCGCTGACGCTGATGTGCTTGATGCTCTCGCCCGGTGTGCGGTCCTGCAACTGGGTGGTTACGGCCACTTCGGTCATCCACAGCGTAGCCGGTGGCACCCAGGAGCGCAGCAGCCAGCCGGTACCGCCCAAAGCCATGACAATCAGGGGCAACACCAGCCAGCCACGCCAGGTTTTGAGCGGCAGGCTCACGGCCAGGCTGGGGATGGACAGCAGCACGGCGGTGCCCAGCGCCAGCTTGTAGCTCTCGGACGTGGTGAGGTTGAGGATGATCGGCAACGCAGTCAGCATGGCCGCGAACAGGGCCAGTGTATGCAGGGCCAGAAACAGCCAGCGCCGGGGCGCCAGCCATTTGTAATACAGCGGGTCAGTGATGGCGATCAGTGCGCAGACCCCCAGAAGCCCGGTAAACACCAGCTGTCCGCTGTTCCAGGTAGTGGTGATAAAGAAAAACGGCAGAACGAAGAAAAAACTTTCCTGATGAATCATCTGGGTTGCATAGCGCAGCAACGGTTCAGGTATTTCGCGCTTGAACACCCGGCTGAACAGCTGGGTAAAGGTGTTTTCCAGCATCAGCCAGACCCAGCTCACCAGCAGGATCACGGCGATCCAGCGGGCCATGCCTTGCTGGCGGTCGACCAGGATAAAACTGCCCACCCCCGAGCAGAAACCAAACGCCGCAATCAGCCCTGGATAGCGCTTCATCAATTCAAGGATGCGCTGTACGTAGTGGTTCCAGTTTGGCATTCGGCGGTTCACATTCTGTAAAAGGAAAATCCTCGACAGAATAGCGTTTTAGGCGCTCGGCGTCCGGCGCGATTGAAGGGCCGCGGTATCCATCGGCGCCCGGCAATCAATGCCCGTGACTTCTGCCCACATGGCTGGGTTCGCCTTCCGGTGCGCTGACCGAGCCGCTGACTTCCAGTTGCTGCAATATCCCGCAATGCTCCCCGTTCGGCCCTTCGCCGCACTTTTGTCGAAGATCGAGCAATTGCGCCTGCAAGGCCAGCAAGCTGTCGACCCGCGCCTTGACGTGGTGGATATGCTCGTCGATCAGCGCATTCACGCTTTCGCATTGGTCCTGGGGGCTGTCACGCAGGTTGAGCAGGCTGCGGATTTCTTCCAGGGTCATGTCCAGGCTGCGGCAATTGCGGATAAACGTCAGCCGTTCGACATGGGCCTGGGTGTACAGACGGTAGTTGCCTTCGCTGCGCGCAGGCTCTGGCAGCAGCCCTTCGCGTTCGTAGTAACGGATGGTTTCGACCTGACAGTCGGTCAATTTCGCCAGCTCACCAATTTTCATCACGCCGATCTCCAAAAGGATGCTTGACCCTATAGTGGCTACAGGGTCTTTACTTGGCAACAGGCACCTTTTCCGGACGCAACCTGATGAGCGACTCCATTCACACACCGCACAAGCACGATCACGATCATGGCGACAAGCATGACCATGCCAGCCATGCCCATAGCTGCTGCTCGGCCCCTGCCGGCCCCAGCGTGATCAAGCTCGATACTGCCTTGACTGCGGGGGCTCGCCTGAGCAGCTTTCGCATCGAAGCGATGGACTGCCCCACCGAGCAGACCCTGATCCAGAACAAGCTGGGCAAGCTGGCCGGTGTGCAGCAGCTGGAATTCAACCTGATCAACCGGGTATTGGGCGTGACCCATGACCTGCCGTCTGTGGAGCCGATTGTCGACGCGATCAAATCCCTCGGCATGCAGGCCGACCCGATCGATACCGGAGCAGATGTGGCTCCGGCTGCGCCGCCGGCGAAAAAACACTGGTGGCCGCTGGCCGTGGCCGGTGTTGGCGCACTGGCAGCGGAAGTGCTGCATTTCACCGATGCGGCGCCTGCGTGGGTGATCGCGCTGGTGGCGTTGGTGTCGATTCTCAGTGGTGGCCTGACGACCTATAAAAAGGGCTGGATTGCCCTGAAAAACCTCAACCTGAACATCAATGCACTGATGAGCATTGCCGTGACCGGCGCCGTGCTGATCGGCCAATGGCCGGAAGCGGCGATGGTGATGTTCCTGTTTACCGTGGCCGAGCTGATCGAAGCCAAATCCCTCGATCGTGCGCGCAATGCCATCAGTGGCCTGATGCAAATGGCGCCGGACAAGGCCACCGTGCAGCAGGCGGATGGCAGCTGGGTTGAGCTTGAGGTCAAAGACATTGCCCTGGGCAGCCTGGTCAGGGTACGGCCGGGCGAGCGTATCGGCCTGGACGGTGAAGTGGTAGCGGGCAACTCCACAGTCGATCAGGCGCCGATCACCGGTGAAAGCCTGCCCATCGAGAAAGCGCTGGGCGATAAAGTCTTCGCGGGCACCATCAACCAGTCCGGTGCCCTGGAGTACCGGGTGACGGCAGCGGCCAACAACTCGACCCTGGCGCGGATCATTCACGCCGTGGAGCAAGCCCAGGGCGCACGGGCGCCGACCCAGCGATTTGTCGACAGCTTCGCAAAAATCTATACCCCGCTGGTGTTCGTTTTCGCCTTGGCAGTGGCTGTGATTCCGCCCCTGTTTATGGGCGGCGTCTGGTTCGACTGGATCTATCGCGCACTGGTGCTGCTGGTCGTGGCGTGCCCTTGTGCACTGGTGATATCGACGCCGGTCACCATCGTCAGCGGTCTGGCGGCCGCGGCCCGCAAAGGGATTCTGGTCAAGGGCGGGGTGTACCTGGAAAGTGGCCACAAGCTCGACTTTCTGGCCCTGGACAAGACCGGCACCATTACCCACGGCAAACCGGTGCAAACCGACTATCTGCCGCTTGATCCGCTGGTGGCTGACAGTGCGGTGGTGCTTGCCGCGAGCCTGGCTTCGCGTTCCGATCACCCCGTTTCACTGGCGGTGGCCAATGCGGCGGTGGATAAAAACCTGCAATGGCTCGCTGTGGATAACTTTACGGCGCTGGCAGGGCGCGGTGTGCGCGGTGAAATCGACGGCAAGCTATACCATCTGGGCAATCACCGCCTGGTGGAAGAGCTGGGCCTGTGCTCACCGGCGCTGGAAGAAAAACTGTTTGCGCTGGAGGAGCAGGGCAAAACCGTGATCTTGCTGTGCGACAACGCAGGCCCGCTGGCGCTGTTCGCCGTGGCAGACACGGTCAAGCAAACCAGCCGCGAAGCGATCCGCGAGTTGCATGAGTTGGGCATCAAAACCTTGATGCTCACCGGCGACAACCCGCACACCGCCAACGCCATTGCCGCCCAGGTCGGTATCGACGAAGCCCAAGGCAACTTGCTGCCAGAGGACAAGCTCAAGGCGATCGAAGCGCTGTATGCCAAGGGCCATCATGTCGGCATGGTGGGCGACGGGATCAACGACGCCCCGGCGCTGGCACGCGCCGAGATTGGTTTTGCCATGGCCGCGGCGGGCACGGATACCGCGATCGAGACCGCCGATGTCGCCCTGATGGACGATGATCTGCGCAAAATCCCGGCATTTATTCGCCTGTCACGCCAGACTTCGAGCATCCTCAAGCAGAACATTGCTTTGGCATTGGTCATTAAAGCGATCTTTCTTGCGGTAACCTTCCTCGGATTGGCCACCATGTGGATGGCCGTGTTTGCCGATATGGGCGTCAGCCTGTTGGTGGTGTTCAACGGTTTGCGCTTGTTGCGCAAATAGATCAAGAGGGGCTGTTGTGCTGAGTGCCGAGCTGAAAGCGTTTTACCGGGTGGCCCGGCTGGGCAGCATTACTCAGGCCGCGAAAAAGCTCGGGCTGAGCCAGCCGACCGTGACCACGCAAATCCGCAACCTTGAAAGTCAGTACGGTGTAGAGCTGTTTTACCGTGGCGGCCGGCGCCTGACCCTCAGCGATGACGGTGTACGTCTGTTGCCGATGGTCAAAGCGCTGCTGCAGCAAGAAGCCGATATCGAGTTCTTTTTACGCAACAGCGGCCAGGGCACGGGCACGTTGCGCATTGCCGCGACCGCGCCGTATTACATCCTGGATCTGGTCAAAGCCTTTCGCGAACGCTTGCCGCAGATCGAAGTGGCAGTGGATATCGGCAACTCCCAGCAGGTACTGGAGGCACTGGACGAATACCGGGTCGATATCGCGGCTTCCTCACAACTGGTGGAAGACCCGCGCCTGATTCGCCGCATCCTGGGTGCCGATCCGCTGGTGCTGGCGGTGCATCGCAATCACCCGCTGGCCAAGCTTGAGCATGTGCCGTTGAGTGCGCTTGCCGGGCATTGCCTGTTGATGCGCGAACAAGGCTCGACCACGCGCCAGTTGACGGAAGGACTGCTTGAAAGCGCCGGTGTCAGCTTTGGCCCGCTGCTGGAAATCGGTAGCCGGGAATCAATCCGCGAGGCCGTGCTGCGCAACATCGGCATCAGCATCATTGCCCGGCAAGAAGTACCCCACGACCCGCAGCTTCGGGTGCTGACCCTGGAAAATGCGCCGGTCATCCACGAATACCTGTACTGCCTCAAAGAGCGCAAATCGGCGCGCTTGCCGGCGGCATTTTTGGGGCTGGCCCAGGAAATGGCGGGTTGTTGAAAAGCCCCTCACCCCAACCCTCTCCCGGAGGGAGAGGGAGCTGATTGTTGGTGTTCTTGAAGCCGCGTGCGGTCAGTCCCCTCTCCCTCCGGGAGAGGGTTAGGGTGAGGGGCTCTTGATCTTGCCCCATACCCAAATCCACCAATACCACTATCGGCAGCTTTGGCCTTGCTGCCACATCCTGTACGCATTGCATCTCTAGGATGGCCCTCCATCTGCTTGGTGAGGTGCATCCATGAACAGCTCGAACACAACCGCTTTGACCCAACCCGGCGTGCCGATGAAGGTGCGCAATGTGAGCAAGCGCTTTGGCGCCTTTACCGCGCTGGATGAGGTCTCGCTGGAGGTGGCCGCAGGCGAACTGGTGTGTCTGCTCGGCCCGTCCGGCTGCGGCAAGACCACGCTGTTGCGGTGCATCGCTGGCCTGGAGCGCCAGGACAAGGGTGCGCTGTATCTGGGGGATCGCGATGTGTCCGAGCTGGCACCTCAAGCCCGTGACTACGGGATTCTGTTTCAGTCCTACGCCCTGTTTCCCAATTTGACCGTTGAAGCCAACATCGCCTACGGCCTGGCGGGGAGCAACCGCGACAGGGCGCGTAAACGCGTTGGCGACATGCTGGCGCTGGTGGGCCTGACCGGCAGCGAAAAGAAATTCCCGGGTCAGCTTTCCGGTGGCCAGCAGCAGCGGGTTGCCCTGGCCCGTGCCCTGGCGCCATCGCCGTCTCTGCTATTGCTCGACGAACCGATGTCGGCCCTGGATGCCCGCGTACGTGAGCACTTGTGTACCGAACTGCGCCAAATGCAGCGTAGCCTGGGCATCACCACGCTGATGGTCACCCATAACCAGGACGAAGCGATGCTGATGGCCGACCGCATTGCCGTGATGAACAACGGCAAGGTCGAGCAGTACGCCACCCCGCAGGAAATCTACGACAAGCCGGCCACGCCGTTTGTCGCCGAGTTTGTGGGGCAGGGTAACTGGCTGCCGTTTTTGCGCAACAGCGCCACCCACGCCCAGGTCGGCGGTATGAACATGCGTCTGGCGGATGACGCTGGCCGCGCCGCCTCGGGGCGTTTGTTCTGCCGCCCCGAAGCCATCAGCGTCAACCCGGTGCTGCATCAGGAAAACCTGTTCCCGGCCCGGGTCCGAGACATCACCTTTCTCGGCAATCGTTGCCGCATGAGCTTTGAGCTCCACCATCTGCCGGATCATGCGCTGACCGCCGAGGTTGGAAGCCAGGACTTGCCGCGCCTTGGTTCTGCGGACATTTTCGTCGCCTTGCCGCCGAGCAGCCTGCAGGTGTTTGCCTGAGATGGCCGCTGAAATGGCCCTGCCATTGCCCGGCAAAATGCCCCGCCAAGCCCGCAGAGCGGAACTCGGCGACCGTATCTTCGTAGTCGGCGGCAAAATTCTGTTACTGCTGTTGTTGGGTGTGGCGGTGTTGATGCCGTTGCTGGCAATCTTCTGGCGCGGGTTCAGTGCCGAAGACGGCCAGGGTGGCGGCTGGGTCGCGGCGCGGGAACTGGTCACCAGCGCCAACTTCCACTGGCTGCTGGGCAATAGTCTTAAGGTTTCCCTCAGCGTGGCAGCCATCGTCGTACCTCTGGCCTATCTGTTTGCTTACGCCCTGCAACGCACCATGATCCCCGGCAAGCACATTTGGCGCGGGCTGTCGTTGTTGCCACTGATGGCGCCTTCAATGCTGCCGGGCATTGCGCTGGTGTATTTGTTTGGTAACCAGGGCATGTTGCGTGGGCTGATTTCCGACAATATTTACGGCTACTGGGGCATTGTTCTCGGTGAGGTCATTTACACCTTCCCCCACGCGTTGATGATTCTGCTGTCGGCCTTGTCCCTGGCCGATGCGCGCTTGTTTGACGCTGCATCGAGCATGGGCGCCGGCCCTTTCAAGGCCTTTCGCAGCATTACCTGGCCGGGCACCAAACAGGCCGTGTTTGCCGCGTTCTGCCTGGTTTTCACCTTGACCATCACCGACTTCGGCGTGCCGGTTGTGGTGGGTGGCGACTATCAGGTGCTGGCGCTGGAAGCCTACAAGGCCGTCGTCGGCCAGCAGCAATTCGGTCGCGGTGCCTTGATCGGCATGGTCTTGCTGTTGCCGGCCCTGTTCAGTTTTGGCGTCGATGCCTGGTTGCGCCGTCAGCAGGGTGACTCGATGAGCGGCCGCGCCCAGGTATTCAAGCCGGTGCCGTCGAAAGTCCGTGACCGCTGCTATCTGGCCATTGTGCTGCTGATGTGTGCCACCTTGCTGCTGGTGTTCGGGATGGCGGTGTATTCGTCGCTGGTCAAGTTCTGGCCTTACAACCTGTCACTGTCGCTCGACCACTACCAGTTCAACGACACCGCTGGGGGCGGCTGGCTGGCCTACCGCAACAGCGTGACGATGGCGTTGTGTACGGCGCTGATCGGCAGTGCGGTGATCTTCACCGGCGCCTATCTGATGGAAAAAACCAGAAGCCAGAAGGGGCTGAATCTGGTCTTGCGCATGCTCAGCTTTGTGCCGATGGCTGTGCCGGGGCTGGTGCTGGGCTTGGGCTACGTGTTCTTTTTCAACCTGCCGGGCAACCCGCTGCATGTGCTCTACGGCACCATGACCCTGCTGGTGGCCTGCACCATTGCGCATTATTTGACCACCGCACAAATGACGGCCACCACGGCCCTGCGCCAGCTCGACAGTGAGTTTGAAGCCGCTGCACTGTCGCTCAAGGCGCCGCTGTATCGCCATTACTGGCGCGTCACAGTACCGATCTGCTTGCCGGCGCTGCTGGACATCATGCGCTACCTGTTTGTCTCGGCGATGACCACGGTGTCAGCGGCGATCTTTCTCTACAGCCCCGACACCCTCCTTGCGGCGGTGGCGGTACTGAACATGGACGATGCCGGCAACGTGGGTGGCGCGGCGGCCATGTCGACCCTGATCCTGTTCACTTCGGCGGGTGTGTCCCTGCTCCTGGCCCGGGCTTCGCGCGGTTTGTTGCGCCGCTCCCAGGCCTGGCGCCAGGGCGCGCCCGCGCCATAACAATAACCCTGCCCCTTCACCCCAAAAGGTACCGCACCATGTTCAAGCCTCTTGCTCTTGCCGCTGCAGTCCTCACCGCTTATAGCGTTAATGCGTTCGCAGCCAAGACCGAATTGACCGTGTACACGGCCCTCGAAGCCGAACAGCTCAAGACCTACAAGCAGGCCTTTGAAAAGGCCAACCCGGACGTCGAGATCAAGTGGGTGCGCGATTCCACGGGCATCATTACCGCCAAGTTGCTGGCTGAGAAAGCCCGCCCGCAAGCCGATGCGGTGTGGGGCCTGGCCGCTTCCAGCCTGGCGATTCTGGATCAGCAGGGCATGCTGCAAAGCTACGCACCCAAAGACCTGGCCAAGATTGGCGGTAACTACCGTGATGCGGCCAACCCGCCGGCCTGGGTCGGCATGGACGTGTGGGCCGCGACCATTTGCTTCAACACCATCGAGGCCGAAAAACAGGGCCTGAGCAAGCCGGTGAGTTGGCAAGACCTGACCAAGCCTGAATACAAGGGCAAGATCGTGATGCCCAACCCGGCCTCTTCCGGCACCGGCTTTCTGGACGTGAGTGCATGGCTGCAAACCTTTGGTGAGAAGCAGGGCTGGCAGTTTATGGATGACTTGCACCAGAACATCGGCCAGTACGTTCATTCGGGTTCCAAGCCTTGCAAACTGGCAGCTGCAGGTGAGTTCCCGATTGGTATCTCGTTTGAATATCCGGCCGTGCAGCTCAAGCGTCAGGGGGCGCCGCTGGATATCGTGTTGCCAAAAGAAGGCCTGGGTTGGGAAATCGAAGCCACTGCCGTGATCAAGGGGACGCCCCACGAAGAGGCAGCCAAAAAGCTGGCTGACTTCTCCGCCAGCCCCGCGGCGATGGAGCTTTATAAAGAGAACTTCGCCGTACTCGCCCAGCCCGGCATTGCCAAGCCACAGACCGAGTTGCCAGCCGACTACGAGCAGCGCCTGATCAAGAACGACTTCGCCTGGGCCTCGCAGAACCGCGACAGCATCCTGGCCGAGTGGCGCAAGCGCTATGACGGCAAGTCCGAGAAAGCGGCGCAGTAGTTTTGTAGCCACAAAAGACCTGTGGGAGCGGGCTTGCCCGCGATTGGATCGCTGCGGTTGGACAGCCGCACCGCGGCGCTTGTATCGCGAGCAAGCCCGCTCCCACAAGGGAAGTTGCCCTTCAGGACATCGTGATGACTCAACCAATCCTTATTGTCGGCGCCGGCATTCTGGGCTTGTCCCACGCCTATGCCGCTGCAAGACGCGGACTCAAGGTGCGCGTCTTCGAACGCACCGCCACGCCACTGGGCGCCTCGGTGCGCAATTTCGGCCAGGCGCTGGTCACCGGCCAACCACCGGGCGTGATGCTCGATCTGGCCCACGCCAGCCGCGACATCTGGGCTGACTGGGCACAACGCGCCGGCTTTGATCTCAAGCGCAATGGCTCGTACCTGTTCGCCCGCACCGAAGCCGAAGAGCACTTGCTTGAGGCGTTCTGCCAAGGTCGTGCGCGGGAGTTCGGCTATCGCGTCGAATTATTGCGCGGTGCAAAAATGGATGCTCTGTACAGTGGCCAGTTCAGCCATCACCGCGCCGTGCTGCACGGGCTGTGTGACCAGCAGGTGTATTCGCGCGAAGCCATCCCGGCCCTTATCAACTATCTGCAGCGTGAGCTGGGCGTCGAATTTCATTTTTCGACCCTGGTGCGGGAGGTCGAACCCGGTCAGGTCCACACCACGGCGGGCAGTTTCAAGGGGTCGCAGGTGATTGTGTGTTCGGGTCACGATTACCTGACCTTACTGGCCGAACCACTGGCCAGACTCAACCCGCAGGTGTGCCGTCTGCAAATGCTGCGCGTGCGGCCCAAGATCGATTTGAAGCTGCAACATGCTCTGCTGACCGGCCTGAGTTGCGTGCACTACGGCGCATTTGCCGACTTGCCCGAAGCGGCGCCAGTGCAGGCCGAAATCCTGCGCGACAGCCCCTACCTGGATGAGCACGGCATCCATCTGCTGATCAGCCCAACACCTTATGGTGATTTGATCGTCGGCGATTCTCACGATTACAGTCAGGATCCGTCGCCCTTCAACGGCGAGGAAGTGGATAACTGGATGCTGCAACTGTGCGAAGAAACCCTGGGCTGTGAAGTGCAGGTGGTTGAGCGCTGGCAGGGCGTCTATGGTGCCAGGGGAGCCAGGCCATTTACCTGGCTGCAGGTGGCGCCCGGCTTGAATGCGGCGCTGATGCACACGGGTGTGGGCATGAGCGTGGGGCCGGCGATGGCCGAGGGCAATATTGCCCGGATGCTGGAGAAGATGTGATGACCCATGCGCAGCAAGTGGTTGAAGACGTTTTTGGTTTGTATCAGCAATACGGCACCGACGATTACATCGGTGAACCGGTGTCACAGATCGAGCATATGTCCCAGGCCGCGCAGCTTGCGCTGGATGAAGGTTATGACGATGAAGTGGTGTTGGCTGCGTTCTTTCACGATATCGGGCACTTTTGCGTCAATGATGCAAAGAACATGGATGGATACGGTGTAGTCAGCCATGAGCTGGTGGGCGCCAGCTATCTGCGCCGTGCCGGGTTTAGTGAGCGGCTGGCCAAACTGGTGGAATACCACGTACAGGCCAAGCGTTACCTGACCTTGCGTCAGCCGGGGTATTTCGATTTGTTGAGTGAGGCGAGCATTCGCACCCTGGGTTATCAGGGCGGGGTGATGAGTGAGGCCGAGGCGGATGCATTCGAGCAGGACCCGTTGTGCCAGCTGAGCCTGCGCATGCGGGTATGGGATGAGCAGGCCAAGCAGATGCATGTGCCAGTTATCGACCTGCAAATCCTCAAGGCCAAAGCCCTGCGCCTGCTGAATGCATGATCACTGATCATTGTGGGAGCGGCGTCTAGATTTGCTCGGCCAGCAACTCAATCTGCTCCTGACGCTCGGCCTGGCTCAACTTCGGATGGGGGTTGAGCGACGACCATTGTGGATGCGCCCGCGCCTTGTTCAGTGCTTCAGGCAGTTTGCCCTCGCGCCAGGTCTTGTCCTGCGGGGTGGCGACCTTGATGCTGTCTACGGCCGCATGCCCGCGAGCATTCAGTGCATGCAGCAATTGCCGCTGACGCAGGGCCAGCAGGCGCAACACGCTGTCGTCCACGGTCAATTCGCGCTGGCCTTTGAGCTTGCCCAGCAAGCGGCTGCCGTAGCTGCGTGCGGTTTGCAGCGCACCGCCGGCAATGGCCCCGGCCAGCGCCGCTGCGCCCAGGGTCAGGCCGCCTACCATCAAGTCCACGCCGGCCCCGGCCGCAGCGCCTGCGGCAATCCCGCTACCGACCCGTACACCCAGATGCTTGAGCGTCTCCGGGTTGAACAAGTCATCGCCCCAGCGCCCGTCGAGTAACGGCAAGTCGCTGGCAGCCGCATCGCTGGTACGAAAGCCATAGAGTTTGAGCATGGCTTCAACGCAGCGCTGCTCACGTTGCCGGATTGCTTCGCGCAGTTGCTGGACGGCCTGTTGTTCGGCGGTTTTTTCGCTGGCCACGCTGCGACGGCAGGCGGCGCAGTCGATCAGCAGTTCGGCAATCAGGCGCATGGCGCTGTGCTTGCGGGCTTCGCGCTGAGCCTCCTGGTCAGTGATCAAGCGTTGCAGCGCCCCCCGTGAATGCTCCAGCAACAGCGCCAGGCTTTCATACAATCGGCGCTCGCCATCTTCGGGCGGGGCCACGCTGTCGAACCGCACCAGCGCATGCAAACCGAGGCGGGCCAGGGCTTCGCGCCACTCGGGTTCGCGATGTTGCGGGCTGCTGACAAAGTTGAGCACCGGCAGCAGCGGCTTGCCGCAACTGGCCAGTACGCTGAGTTCGTCGCGGTATTTGGCCAGCACCGGTTCACGGGCGTCGATCACATACAACCCGGCGTCCGAGGCGAGCAATTGGCGCAGTACTTTGGCTTCCTGCTCAAAGCGCTGGCGCGCCTCGCTGCCTTCGAGAAAACGCGCGACCCGCGCCGGGCCATCCAGGCGTTCGCCGGGGTGGTCGAGGCGTTCAAGGTAGTCGAGCAGGGCGATGGCATCTTCCAGTCCGGGTGTGTCGTACAGTTCCAGCAACGGCTCGCCGTCTACCGACAGCCGGGCGCCCTCGACATGGCGCGTGGTGCTGGGGCGGTGGGAGACTTCGCCAAAGCCGACATCCCGGGTGAGGGTGCGCAGCAATGAGGTTTTGCCGACATTGGTATGGCCGACCACGGCCAGCGTCAGTGGCTTAGTCATGGCCTGTCTCCAGCCAGTTGAGTGGCGCGCTGGAGGCGAACGGCAAGCCCAGCTTTTTCAGCGCGGCGTGCCAGTCGCCCAGGCGGTCAGCGTCCAGTGCCTGACCGGGTGGGGCTTGCAGCAGCCAAATGCGGGTTTCGCGGGCACTGCGCGCCAGTTCGCCGATCAGCGCCAGGCTGCCGCGATCCGGCGAGCGCCGTGGGTCGCAGGCGATGGCCAGGCGCGCAGGGGGGAAACGGGTCATCTGTTCCAGCAGTTTTTGCCGGGACTCGCGGCTGTCGAGGATGCCTGCGTCCTTGACCATTGCCGGCAACTGGGGCGGCCAGGGGTGCTGGTCGTCCAGCTCGATAGCCACGATCAAGGCCCCATCGGTTTGCAGGTCGCTGTGCCCGGCCTGCACGTTGTGCAATTGCTCGGGGGCCATGTCATTTACGCCCAGGCGCTCGCTGCTGGGCATCAGGCGCTCGCGCAACTGGCTGTAGCCGGGCAGGTTGAGGTCCAGTTGCAGCGCGTTGCGCCCGGTTTTCCAGCGCCACAGGCACAAGGTCGACAGCAGCAAGCGCGGGATCACACCGTAAATCAGTACCACGCCTACCAGCCAGACCGCCCACGCCTGACGCACCAATTCGTTGTTGTAGAGGCTGGTGTCGTTGCTGACACGGATCATCTCCACGGTGGGCACGCTCATGCCCAGCCAGTTGGGCAGGGCGCCGAGGGCGCGGGTGGCGGCGACAAACACATCGGCACCGAGAATCGTGGTCTCCCAGATAAAGCCATAGCGGCGGGTGGCCATAAGCAGCAGCATCATCACCAGGGCGCTGAGCATTGCCAGCAGCCACAGGCCATTGACCAGCGTACCGAGTGCCCAGCGATTGAGTTTGCGCCGTTGCAGCAACAGCACCAGGGCAGGGGCCAATTGTGCAGCCTTGGCGTCACGGGCGAGTTTTTCGCTGAGCCATAACCACAGACGGCCGAGGCTGGCGCTGTGTTCTCCGGCAAACAGCAGGCCCAGCGCCCAGCTCAACAGCAGAATCAGGTTGAGGCCAAGCAGGCTGCCCAGGGCCCAGAACACATTGACCGGGGTTTGCCCGTCGCCCAGGGCGGCGAATGCCAGCCCGGCGCCACTGATCACGGCCAGCACGGCCAGTACCAGCAGCGCCAACCGCGCACCTTGCAGCCAGTGCTGCATGGCGGCGAGCAGGCCGTCGCGCTCGGCCAGCCACAGGGCGCGGTTTTGCAGGCGTGTGGGCAAGTCGCCGCCAGTGGTGCGGGCGCGGCGATTGGCTTCAAGGTCGTCCAGCGGGCCCGCGTGCTCTTCGCGCAGGCGCACGGTTTCGGTCAGCCAGAGGCGTTGTAGCGGGGTAAGTTCAGTCACGCGACATTCCATTCAAGTGAACCAAGAGCATAACCGCTGTTAGTCAGGCGGGGTACTGTCGGCGCGGGCGGCTCTGGTATCCTCGGCGCCATGAAAAAAACACTCCCCCTTAGCCTGATCGCGGCACTCGCTGAAAACCGTGTGATCGGCGTCGACAACAGCATGCCGTGGCATTTGCCTGCGGATTTCAAATATTTCAAGGCCACCACCCTGGGCAAGCCGATCATCATGGGTCGCAAGACCTGGGATTCATTGGGTCGGCCGTTACCGGGGCGTCTCAACCTGGTGGTCAGTCGTCAGACCGGCTTGCAGCTTGAAGGTGCCGAGGTATTTGCATCCCTTGAGGCGGCCGTGGAGCGTGCCGAAGCATGGGCAATCGAACAGGGCGTCAGTGAAGTGATGCTGATTGGCGGCGCGCAGCTGTACACCCAGGGTTTGGCGGATGCCGACCGGTTGTACCTGACGCGAGTGGGCCTGAGCCCCGAAGGGGATGCGTGGTTTCCTGAGTTTGATCAGGCGCAGTGGAAACTGGTGTCAGAAGAGCTGCATGCCGCCGCGGATGACAAGCCGGCGTTCAGCTTTGAGGTGTGGGAAAGGGCTTAAGGTCAAAAGCCCCTCACCCTAACCCTCTCCCGGAGGGAGAGGGGACTAAAAGCAAAAGCAGATCTTCGCAACACCACAGATCGGCTCCCTCTCCCTTTGGGAGAGGGCTGGGGTGAGGGTCGGCTTTTTAAGCGTGCGCCAGATCACCATGATCGTCTTCAGCCAGGATGGCCTTGTCGGTCTGGTTCAGGATCTGGCTGGTCACGGTACCTGCCACCATCGAACCGCTGACGTTCAGCGCAGTACGGCCCATGTCGATCAGGGGCTCGACCGAAATCAGCAGCGCCACCAGAGATACCGGCAAGCCCATGGCCGGCAACACGATCAGTGCCGCGAAGGTTGCACCACCGCCCACACCGGCCACGCCTACCGAACTCAAGGTCACAATGGCCACCAGCGAAGCAATCCACACCGGGTCGAGCGGGTTGATACCCACGGTCGGGGCAACCATCACGGCCAGCATGGCCGGGTACAGACCGGCACAGCCGTTCTGGCCAATGGTCGCACCAAACGAAGCGGCAAAGCTGGCGATCGAAGACGGAATGCCCAGGCGACGGGTTTGCGCTTCGATGCTCAGCGGGATGCTGGCCGCGCTCGAACGGCTGGTGAAAGCAAATGTCAGAACCGGCCATACCTTGCGGAAGAAGCGCAGCGGGTTAACCCCGGAAAACGACACGATTACGCCGTGAATTACAAACATCAGCGCCAGCGCGATGTAAGACACCACCACAAAGCTGCCCAGCTTGATGATGTCCTGGACGTTGGACATGGCAACCACTTTGGTCATCAGGGCCAGTACGCCGTAGGGGGTCAGCTTCATCACCAGGCGCACCAGGCGCATCACCCAGGCTTGCAGGGTGTCGATTGCGCTGAGGATCTTGCCGCCTTTTTCCGGCTCGTCCTTGAACAGCTGCAACGCGGCTATGCCCAGGAATGCCGCGAAAATCACCACGCTGATGATCGAGGTCGGCTTGGCCCGCGCCAGGTCGGCAAACGGGTTTTGCGGGATAAACGACAGCAGCAGTTGTGGCACGTTCAGGTCTGAAACCTTGCCCGCGTAGTCGCTCTGGATCACTTGCAGGCGGCTCATTTCTGCAGCACCGGCCACCAGGCCATCGGCGGTGAGGCCGAACAGGTTGGTCAGACCGATACCGACAAGTGCTGCGATCATGGTGGTGAACAGCAGCGTGCCGATGGTCAGGAAGCTGATCTTGCCCAGGGACGAAGCGTTATGCAGTCGGGCTACGGCGCTGAGGATCGAGGCAAATACCAGCGGGATCACGATCATTTGCAGCAATTGCACATAGCCGCTGCCGACCAGATCGAACCAGCCAATGGAGGCTTTCAGGGTCGGGCTGTCTGTACCGTAGGTCAGGTGCAGGCAGAGGCCGAACACCACCCCTATAACCAGTGCCAGCAAGACTTTTTTCGCCAGGCTCCACGCGGTGTGGCGGGTCAGCGACAAGCCGAACAGCAACGCGAGGAACACCAGCAGATTGAGGATCAGCGGGAAATTCATGAAAGCTCCGAGGGACGACTTGTACCAGTCTTGTATGTAACTGTTGCGAACCGGAAATCGTAACAGGTTGATATATCTACAAATATACCGATGTGGAATGACGACCTTGGTTTTTGGAATAAGACTATGACGCAGACAAGACGATAGCAGTCGTGTCCAAGTTAAAAACTGTCATGCAGGTTTGTTAGCGTCGATGCCTTTAATCGGGAGCATAGCTGATGACACTGACCGCCAAATTGACCGCGTTAACCCTGTGCATGGGCCTTGCGGGCCAGGTGATGGCCACGGATCTCAAGCACTGGCCCGCCGATCAGGCCAAACAACTGGAAACCATGATCGCCGCTAACGCGAACAAGGGCAACTTCGCGGTCTTTGATATGGACAACACCAGCTATCGCAACGATCTGGAAGAGGCATTGCTGCCCTTTATGGAAAACAAGGGCCTGATCACCCGTGACAGCCTCGACCCGTCACTCAAGCTGATCCCGTTCAAGGACACTGCCGAGCATAAAGAGAGCCTGTTCAGTTACTACTACCGCCTGTGCGAAGTGGACGACATGGTGTGCTACCCGTGGGTGGCCCAAGTGTTTTCCGGTTTCACCCTGCAACAGCTCAAGGGTTACGTGGATGAGTTGATGGCGTCGGGCAAGCCGGTGCCGGTGACTTACTTCGAGGGGGATCTGGTCAAGACCTCCGAGGTCCAGCCACCCAAGGTGTTTACCGGGCAGGTCGAGCTGTTCAACAAGTTGATGGAGAACGGCATCGAGGTCTACGTGATGACGGCCGCCTCGGAAGAGCTGGTGCGCATGGTCGCGGCCGACCCCAAGTACGGTTACAACGTCAAACCGCAGAACGTGATTGGCGTGAGCACATTGCTCAAAGATCGTAAAACCGGTGAGCTGACTACAGCCCGCAAACAGATCAGCGCCGGTACATACAACGAAAAAGCCAACCTTGGGCTGGAACTGACCCCTTACCTGTGGACTCCGGCAACGTGGATGGCGGGCAAGCAGGCCGCCATCCTGACCTATATCGATCAATGGAAAAAACCGGTGCTGGTGGGCGGTGATACGCCGTCCAGTGATGGCTACATGTTGTTTCATGGGGTTGACGTCGCCAAGGGCGGGATTCACCTGTGGATCAACCGCAAAGACAAATACATGGCACAACTGGAAGGCATGATGGCCAAAAACGCAGCGGCCCAGGCCAAGGAAGGTTTGCCGGTGACGGCAGACAAGAACTGGGTGATCGTCAAACCCGACCAGATCCAGTAATTCCTGTGGGAGCGGGCTTGCCCGCGATGCAGGCGGCGCGATCTGCCTGCATGACCATGGCGATGCCATCGCGGGCAAGCCCGCTCCCACAAGGGTGGTTATGTTGCCCATAAAAAATCCCGGCACCTGGCCGGGATTTTTGTTGTTGCAGGGTGGTTTACGGCACCAGCTTGTCCAGCAATGCTTTGTCACGCACCGCGCCCTTGTCGGCGCTGGTGGCCAGCAAGGCGTAGGCCTTGAGGGCCGTGGTGACTTTACGCGGACGCACTTCTACCGGCTTCCAGCCTTTCTTGTCTTGCGCGGCGCGGCGTGTCGCCAGCTCTTCGTCGCTGACCAGCAGGTTGATCGAACGGTTCGGAATGTCGATCAGCACTTTGTCGCCGTCCTGCACCAGGCCAATCGCGCCACCAGCAGCGGCTTCCGGTGAAGCATGACCGATGGACAGGCCTGAAGTACCGCCCGAGAAACGACCGTCGGTGAGCAGCGCACAGGCTTTGCCCAGGCCTTTGGATTTCAGGTACGACGTCGGGTAGAGCATCTCTTGCATGCCCGGGCCGCCTTTCGGGCCTTCGTAACGGATGATCACGATGTCGCCGGCCTGTACTTCATCCGCCAGAATGCCGCGTACGGCACTGTCCTGGCTTTCAAAGATCTTGGCGTTGCCTTCGAACACGTGGATCGACTCGTCGACGCCCGCGGTTTTAACCACGCAGCCATCCAGCGCGATGTTGCCGTACAGCACGGCCAGGCCGCCTTCCTGCGAATAGGCGTGCTCGACGCTACGGATACAGCCGTTTTCACGGTCGTCGTCGAGGGTGTCCCAGCGGGTCGACTGGCTGAATGCTGTCTGCGTCGGAATACCGGCCGGGCCTGCACGGAAGAACGTGTGCACGGCTTCGTCGTCAGTCTGGGTGATGTCCCATTTGGCGATGCCTTCGGCCATGGTCTTGCTGTGAACGGTCGGCAGGTCGGTGTGCAGCAGGCCGCCGCGGGCCAGGGAACCGAGAATGGAGAAAATGCCGCCGGCGCGGTGCACGTCTTCCATATGGTACTTCTGAATGTTCGGCGCCACTTTGCACAGCTGTGGCACGTGGCGCGACAGGCGGTCGATGTCTTTCAGGTCGAAATCGATCTCGGCTTCCTGGGCGGCGGCCAGCAAGTGCAGGATGGTGTTGGTCGAGCCGCCCATGGCGATGTCCAGCGTCATGGCGTTTTCAAATGCCTTGAAGTTGGCAATGTTGCGCGGCAGAACCGACTCGTCATTCTCGACGTAGTACTGGCGGCACAGGTCGACGATGGTGCGGCCGGCTTGCAGGAACAGTTGCTCGCGGTCGCTGTGGGTGGCCAGAGCCGAGCCATTGCCCGGCAGGGCCAGGCCCAGGGCTTCGGTCAGGCAGTTCATCGAGTTGGCGGTGAACATGCCGGAGCATGAACCGCACGTCGGGCAAGCGCTGCGCTCGTACTCGGCAACCTTCTCGTCAGAAGCGCTGGAGTCGGCGGCGATGACCATGGCGTCAACCAGATCCAGACCGTGGCTGGCGAGCTTGGTTTTGCCTGCTTCCATCGGCCCGCCCGAAACGAAAATCACCGGAATGTTGAGGCGCAGCGAGGCCATCAGCATGCCAGGGGTGATCTTGTCGCAGTTGGAAATGCACACAATGGCGTCGGCGCAGTGGGCGTTGACCATGTACTCGACGGAGTCGGCGATGATCTCGCGGCTTGGCAGCGAATACAGCATGCCGTCATGGCCCATGGCGATGCCGTCGTCTACGGCAATGGTGTTGAATTCTTTGGCAACGCCGCCAGCGCGCTCGATCTCGCGGGCAACCAGCTGGCCCATGTCCTTGAGGTGGACGTGGCCCGGTACGAACTGGGTAAAGGAGTTGGCAATGGCGATGATCGGCTTTTTAAAGTCGGCATCTTTCATCCCCGTGGCGCGCCACAAAGCGCGGGCGCCGGCCATGTTGCGGCCGTGGGTGGAGGTTTTCGAACGATAGTCAGGCATGGAACAACTCCGGGCGGCTAATCAGGTAACAAACAGGGAAGTGAGCTTCTAATGACTGAGGGACTACACAGAAAATGACCACGTGTCCGAAAGCTGCCTTGAACGCTGCGGGATCGCCGCGCGTCTGGGCTTGAGCTCATAAACCCGCCGGGGATGATTGGCGATGAATAGGTCGATTCTACACGGCTGGCGGCCGGAGGGAATGGGCCAGACGGTTGCGCCAAGGGACAAATGAACGACTCGTGAAGATGCATTGGGCAATAAGTTCTAGTAAGGCGGGATCTGCTTTAGTGTGGGAAAGAACTATTTTTAAGAAGTGGCAAGATCATTTAATGGGAATCAAGCAATAGTGTGCGATTGGTTTTTTGGTGAGGGGTGCAAATGCTGACGCTAGAGCGATCCGTCAAAACGTATCTGGTCATCGGCCTGGTGCAAGGGCTGTTGCTATGGCTGGGCACAGCCATAGACGAGCCGGGAGTCCATTATGGTCTGATGACTGCAGTGCTGGTGGGTGGCATCAACCTGTTGCTGCTGGGCGAGAATATCCGTCAGCGCGGCACTGTATGGCTTGTGCTCGGGCTTACGGCCTTCATGACGGCAATCAGTGCCTGGGTATTCTGGGGCGGCGATGAATATTGGCGCTCAGGCAGTTGGCTGGTGGGCAGTTGGACCTTCTTTGCCGTAGTCGTTACTTATGTGTGCACGGTTTTTATGCTGAGCTGGCCGACGCGCGAGGGGCGCTACCCACGCTACGAAGACCTGTTCCGCCATGCCTGGGACACGGTGTTTATCGTCTTGCTGGGCCTGCTGTTGAACGGGGTGTTCTGGGCATTGCTGTTGCTGTGGGGCGGGCTGTTCAAGATGCTCGGCATCGTGGCGCTCAACAAGCTGTTCGCAACCGATGGGTTTATCTGCGTCAGCTCGGCGATGGTGTTTGCCCTGGGCGTGCATATGGGCCGCGAAAAAGAGCGGGTTGTCGGCCTGCTGCGCGGGGTGTTGCTGGCGCTGTGCCGCTTTCTGCTGCCGTTGAGTGCGCTGATTGTCATTGTGTTCACTTTCGCCTTGCCCTTTACCGGGCTGGAGCCGATCTGGGATACCGGTTATTCGACGCCGATCATGTTGTGGCTGGTGGCGGTCAGTCTGTTTTTGCTCAATGGCGTATTTCAGGATGGCAGCCAGGGCAGCGGTTATCCGGCCTGGCTGGTACGAGTAATCGACCTGTCCCTGCTGTGCTTGCCGGTGCTGGTGGTGTTGGCAGGGTATTCGACCTGGCTGCGTATCGAGCAGTACGGCCTGACTCCGTCGCGGATTCTGGCCATGGTGCTGGTGCTGATGATTTTTGTTCATGGCCTGGCGGCGGTTTGGGCGGTGTTCGCCTCCAGGGCTGTCTGGCTGGGTAGCTTGCGGACCAGTAATCCGTTGATTGCGCTGCTGTGTGTGGTGTTGCTGCTGGGGCTGCATACGCCGTGGTTCAGCCCGCTTAAGTTGAGCGCGAACAATCAGGTGCAGCGCGTGCTCAGCGGCAAGACTGCGGTGGATACCTTTGATGCAGATACCTTGCGCAATCGTCTGGGGCCACAGGGCAAGCAGGCGTATGACGCGCTGTTGGCGCAAGTCGAGCAAGGGGTGGTGCTGACCGGGCCGAAGCGGCAAGTCTTGTTGAAACGTCTCAAGGAAGCAGGTACGGGCAATGGCCCCAGAGGGTCGGAACGGTTGCTGGAATGGATCGGGCCCAAGGTCGAGGGCAGTGAGCAGTTTGAGGACAAGGAGTTTGACGGGCAGTTGTGCCTGGCGCCAGGTTGCGCCCTGTGGGCCGTGGATCTGGATCAGGACGGGCAGCCTGAGGTGCTGCAGTTACCCAAGAACAAGTGGTCCGAGCCCTTGCACTTCTTCAAGCGTGATGCTCAGGGCAAATGGCGGCGAGCCGGGACTTATGCGGGTGATGAGAGCGCGCTGGAACTGATCGAGAAAATCCGCCAAGGCAATGTGAAGGTGGTGAAACCGAGTTATCAGTCATTGCAGATTGGCGAGGTTGAGCTGACGCCGAAGCTGGAGAAGCCTCGCAAGCCTTGAGCCCCCCGTAACAGCTGCCTTCGTTCCTCGGCAGCTGTTACGGGGCGATGCCCGCCTTGCTTAGCTGTTAGGCAGCAAGCGGCAGGTGATGCTCTTGATGTAGCGTGTTTCCGGGATGGCCGGGTGCACCGGATGGTCCGGGCCCTGTCCACCGCGCTCCAGCAACTGCATGTTGCGGTCCAGATGGCGGGCGCTGGTCAGCAGGATGTTTTGCAGGTCGTCTTCGGGCAGGTGCATCGAGCACGATGCGCTAACCAGAATGCCGTCCTTGTTGAGCAGGCGCATGGCTTGCTCGTTCAGGCGGCGGTACGCACCTTCACCGTTTTTCAGGTCTTTTTTGCGTTTGATGAACGCCGGCGGGTCGGCCACGATCACGTCGAAACGCTCTTCGTTGGCTTTGAGCTCCTTGAGGGCTTCAAACACGTCGCCTTCCATGCAGGTGACTTTTTCGGCAAAGCCGTTCAGTGCTGCGTTACGTTCAACGCCGTCAAGGGCGAAGGACGAGGCGTCTACACAGAACACTTCACTGGCGCCGAAAGCACCGGCCTGAATACCCCAACCGCCGATGTAGCTGTACAGGTCCAGTACGCGCTTGCCCTTGACGTACGGGGCCAGGCGGGCGCGGTTCATGCGGTGGTCATAGAACCAGCCGGTTTTTTGCCCGGCGATCACCGGTGCTTCGAATTTGACGCCGTTCTCTTCCAGGGAAACCCACTCCGGCACCAGGCCGAATACGGTTTCAACGTAGCGTTCAAGGCCTTCGGCATCACGGGCAGCCGAGTCGTTCTTGAACAGGATGCCGCTTGGCTTGATGACTTGCACCAGGGCTGCGATCACGTCGTCTTTGTGGTGTTCCATTGTGGCCGAGGCCAGCTGAACCACCAGAATGTCGCCGAAACGATCAACCACCAGGCCCGGCATCAGGTCGGAATCGCCGTAGACCAGGCGGTAGTAAGGCTTGTCGAACAGGCGCTCGCGCAGGGACAGGGCCACGTTGAGGCGATGTACCAGCAGCGACTTGTCCAGTGGCAGCTTGATGTCACGCGACAGCAAGCGTGCACAGATCAGGTTGTTGGGGCTCATGGCAACGATGCCCAGCGGCTTGCCGCCGGCGGTTTCGAGTACCGCTTGGTCGCCGGCCTTAAAACCGTTCAGCGGTGTGGCGGCTACATCGATTTCGTTGCTGTAGACCCACAGGTGGCCGGCGCGCAGGCGTCGATCGGCATTGGCTTTAAGGCGCAGGCTTGGCAGGGACATGACGTCGCTCCGGGTATTGAAAAGGGCGCGATTATAGCCTTAGACGCAACCATGAGGCTTGGCTGATTCACCGCATTGCGTCGGATCACGGAGCCAGTGGCTCGGATTTTTCCGTTAGAATTGCAGGCTATTCCAGAGTACGGAGCCCCCATGCCTGAATTACCTGAAGTCGAAACCACCCGCCGTGGCATCGCCCCGCACCTTGAAGGGCAGCGGGTCAGTCGGGTGATTGTGCGCGAGCGCCGTTTGCGTTGGCCGATCCCTGAGGACCTGGACGTGCGGTTGTCGGGGCAACGTATCGTGTTGGTCGAGCGCAGGGCCAAGTACCTGCTGATCAATGCTGAAGTCGGGACGCTGATCAGTCACTTGGGCATGTCGGGCAATCTGCGGTTGGTGGAAGCCGGATTGCCTGCGGCCAAGCACGAGCATGTGGATATCGAGCTGGAATCCGGGCTGGCCCTGCGTTACACCGACCCGCGCCGGTTCGGGGCAATGCTCTGGAGCCTTGACCCGATGAATCATGAATTGCTGGTGCGCCTGGGCCCGGAACCGCTGACCGACCTGTTTGATGGCGAGCGTCTGTTTCAGCTGTCGCGCAAGCGTTCGATGGCGGTCAAGCCGTTCATCATGGACAACGCCGTGGTGGTCGGCGTGGGTAATATTTATGCAACCGAAGCGCTGTTTGCCGCCGGCATTGATCCGCGTCGCGCTGCCGGGAGTATTTCCCGGGCACGGTATTTAAAGCTGGCGATTGAGATCAAGCGGATTCTGGCGGCCGCCATCGAACGGGGTGGTACCACGTTGCGCGACTTTATTGGCGGCGATGGCCAGCCCGGTTACTTCCAGCAGGAACTGTTCGTGTACGGGCGTGGTTATGAACCGTGCAAGATTTGCGGCACTGAACTGCGTGATGTAAAGCTGGGTCAGCGCGCCAGCGTGTTCTGCCCGCGTTGCCAGACGTAGCCACCAGTCCTGCGCTGAACTCTTGTGGGAGCGGGCTTGCTCGCGATGCAACCACCTCGGTCGAACGGGTCGATCGCAGTGAATCTATCGCGAGCAAGCCCGCTCCCACACAAATCCCATAGACGATGAATCAGGCCTTCCCGGTAATTGCCCGGTACTTTTCCATCAGCTGTTCTTCGGTTTCCGGGTGGGCTTCATCCAGCGGGATGCAGTCAACCGGGCACACCTGCTGGCATTGCGGCTCATCGTAATGGCCAACGCACTGGGTGCACAGGTTGGGGTCGATCACGTAGATCTCTTCACCCTGGGAAATGGCGGCGTTCGGACACTCGGGTTCGCAGACGTCGCAGTTAATGCAATCGTCGGTGATGATCAGGGACATGGGTACTCCGGCCGGGGCGCTCGGCCCGGGCAACTGAAATCGAATGCGGCAATTGTGCCGCATTGGCGCCCGCAGTGCACGCGGACGCCGCTTCAGTGGTTATTTCTTGCGAAAACGCTCGGTCAGGGCATCAGCCACGGCCGGGTGTACGAATTTGTTGATATCACCGCCTAATGCTGCGATTTCGCGCACCAACGTCGAGGATATAAACGAATAACGTTCTGACGGCGTGAGGAACAGGCTCTCGACATCGGGGGCCAGTTGGCGATTCATGTTCGCCAGCTGGAACTCGTATTCGAAGTCCGACACGGCACGCAGGCCACGCAGGAACACATTGGCATTCTGTTCTTTGGCAAAGTGCGCGAGCAGCGTCGAGAAACCGACCACCTCAACATTGGGCAGGTGTTTGGTGACTTCACGAGCCAGCTCCACCCGCTGTTCCAGAGGGAATAGCGGGTTTTTCTTGGTGCTGGCAGCGACAGCAATGATCACGTGGTCAAACAGGCGCGAAGCGCGTTCGACCAGATCGCCATGGCCCTTGGTAATAGGGTCGAATGTACCTGGGTACAACACTCGGTTCATCGCGTCGTCCTGGCGGGAATCCGTTGGGGAGTCGGATGGTATCGCAGCATTCCCGGTCGGCCAAGTCGCCATTCGCAGAAGAAAGCACTATAGACGCGACGAAATAACTGCTTTTTCATGAATTTTTGAGGCGTTCGGCCAAGCATGTGGCGAGTTTTGCCGTCAGCCCATATACCGACAACTGTGGGTTGGCACCAATGCTGGTGGGGAATAAAGAGCCGTCATGCAGGGATACGTTACGTAATTGATGATGACGGCCCAGGCTATCGGTAACAGCCATTTGCGAGTTTTCCCCCATTGAACATCCACCCATTACGTGAGCACTGGCCAGGCGTGTTCTGTACAACTCAAGGCTCAAATTGTCGATCTGATCACGGGTTTCGCGCAGCCCGGTCATGTAGCGGGCTGCGCTGTGCAACGGCATGACCGCACTGGCGCCTGCTGCAAACTGGATCTCGGCCATGCTGTGGAAAGCCCGTTTGAGCCCCTCCCAGCCGTAGGGAGTGAGGTTGTAATCGAGCACCGGGCTGTCGTCGCTGCGCAACTCGACAGTTCCGCCGGGGCTATCGGGGTGGAAACCGTCGCGCATCAGCGCCAGCATCATATGGGTGTCGGGCAGCCGGGCCATTATTTCGGCACTGCCGTGGCCAAACCCTGCAAACAAGGTCGCAGCCAGTGCCGGGTGCAACGGTGGTACTTCCAGTTTGTAGCCCAAGGGGCCGGTGACGCCGTCTTTCCATTGAAAGTGATCAGAGTAAATCGACTGTGGCGCACCATAAAAAGGATTGATGGCGGTCGGAAATTGCGCAGCCGAGAAGTTGACCAGATGTAGAAACGTCCGTTTGCCCAGCCGTTTGTGCGGGTCGGGTGCGTCGGAACGCATCAGCAGGCCGGGTGTATTGATACCGCCGCCTGCCAGTACGTAGTGCCGGGCCTTGACCGTTATCCTGTGGCCATTGGGTGCTACGCAGCGGCTGTCCATGGCCTGGCATTCCAGTCCGGTGACCCGGTCGCCACTAATCTTCAGCCGCCAGGCGCGCGCCAGGTACAGCAGCTCGCCGCCTTTTTCGAGCGTGGCGGGAATGGTCGTGACCAGCATCGATTGCTTGGCGTTGGTGGGGCAGCCCATGCCGCAATAACCCAGGTTCCAGCAGCCGCGAACATTGCGCGGGATCACGTGCCAGCTGTAACCGAGCTTTTCGCAGCCGTTACGGATCACTTCGTTGTTGGCGTTGGGCGGGATCGGCCAGGGCGCGACGCCGAGGCGCTGTTCCATTTGCTCGAACCACGGTGCCATTTGCGCTTCGCTGTGTCCCACCACGTTGTGTTCGCGAGCCCAGTGCTCCAGGGTTGGCGCCGGGGTGCGAAAGCTTGAGGTCCAATTGACCAGGGTGGTGCCGCCCACTGCCCGGCCCTGCAGAATGCTGATGGCGCCGTCTTTGCTCATGCGCCCTACGCCTTCCTGATACAGGCTGGCGTAGGCTTCGTTTTCGAGAAGTTTGAAATCGCTGCTGGTCTTGAGCGGCCCCTCTTCGATCAGCAATACCTTGTAACCCGCAGCACTGAGGATCTCAGCCGTGGTGCCACCGCCTGCTCCGCTGCCGACAATGGCGACGTCAGCCTCCAGTGTCAGGTCGCCCTCCAGTAGCGAGCCATCATGGGTTTTCCAGCCTCGGGCCAGGCCTTCTCGGAACGGATCGGGTATAGGCATAAGAATGGCTCGAAGTGAGTGTGAGATATCTCTGTGGGAGCGGGCTTGCTCGCGATGGCATCTCGTCGGTTTGCCTGACAGACTGCAGCGCCTGAATCGCGAGTAAACCCGCTCCCACAGGTTTTTTACAGGTTGGGTGGCCCTGGGTAGCCGCATGCAGCCCACGATTGCGGGCACTCGTACCAACTCATCATCACCAACTGCACCAGCGAGCCGTGGCCCATTTTCAGCAGGCTCAGGCTGCTGTTTTGCCAGCGCTGCAGGAATGCCTGAATCTGTTCGGGGCTGGCGTTTTCCCAACGCCCCCATACACCGGTCAAGGGCCCGCGTGTTACCGGCATGGCCAGTACGTCGAACAGTTGTCGGGTCAGGGTCAGCAGTGCGGGCGACAGGTGATTGAGGTTGTCGTCCAGCTTGCTCAGCGTGGTCTTCGCTGCACCGGGCATTGAGCCATCGGCCACACTGCCAGCGAGCATGACCGGGATCAACGCCCGCAAAATCGCCAGGTCAGAGCTGCGCAAAACCGAGAACCCGCGGGCGCTGCTACTGGCTGAACAGCCGCCAAGACTGGCACCCACGCCAGCAGTGGCCAGAAACGCACTGGCAACTGCGCCGACCCTCAAGACCCCGCGACGTGAAAGCAGGGCATTTTCGACACTGTGTGCAGGCATGGCCAAGGCTCCGCTAGCGGATAAACAGCTTCTGGATCAGGCGTACCAGTTGTCGGCCGTATGGCGGGTAGATCATCAGCGAGCTGTTCCAGCGCTGTTTGACCAGGACCCCTTTGGCCTTGCTGAAGGTCAGAAACCCCTCGTGACCATGGTAATGGCCCATACCCGAGTGCCCGACCCCGCCAAAAGGCAGGTCGTCGATGGCCACGTGCAGCAGTGTTTCATTGATGCTGACACCGCCCGAGTGGGTGTGCTGAATGACGCGCTGTTGCTCGGTCTTGTTGTAGCCGAAGTAATAAAGCGCCAAGGGGCGAGGTCTGGCGTTGATGTACGCCAATGCCTGATCCAGATGGGCATAGGTCACGACGGGCAGCAGCGGGCCGAAGATTTCGTCCTGCATGACCTGCATGTCGTCGCTGACCTCCAGCACCAGTGCATGGGGCATGCGTCGCCCCTGGCCTTGTTCATATAACGGAACCAGGCGTGCGCCCTTGAGGGTCGCATCGGTTTGCAGTCGTTCAAGGCGCGCCACCTGGCGTTCGTTGATGATTGCGGTGTAGTCCGGGTTGTCGATCAGAGTCGGATAAAAGCTGTGGACCGCCTGGCGGTAGGCGTCGATAAAACCTTCGACCCGGTCCTGGGGTACCAGCACGTAATCCGGGGCGATGCAGGTTTGTCCCGCGTTCAGGGTCTTGCCCCAGGCGATGCGCTGAGCGGCATCCTTGAGCGGTACATCGGCCGACACAATGGCAGGAGATTTTCCGCCCAGTTCCAGGGTGACGGGGGTCAGGTTTTCAGCGGCTGCGCGCATCACCTGCTTGCCCACATGGGTGGAACCGGTGAACAGCAAGTGATCAAACGCCAGAGCGGAAAACGCCACTGCCACATCGGCTTCGCCCAGCACCACGGCGACCATGTCTTCGGGGAAAATACGCCCCAGCAGGTCCTTGAGCAAACGTCCGGTGGCGGGAGTGTACTCACTGAGCTTGAGCATGACCCTGTTACCGGCAGCCAGCGCGCCTATCAATGGGCCGATGGCCAGATACAGCGGGTAGTTCCACGGCACGATAATCCCGATGACCCCCAACGGCTGGTAAACCACTTTGGCACTGGCGGGGGCGAACATCATGCCTACGCTGCGTGGCGAAGGTTTCATCCAGCCCTTGAGGTGCTTGAGGGTGTAATCGATGCTGTGCAGGCACGGCATCAGTTCGGCAAAAAGGGTTTCATCGGGGCTGCGGTGGCTGAAATCCTGGCTGATGGCGTCGATCAGGACTTCACGCTCGCTGCTCAGCAACTGGCGCAGGCTTTTTAGCCATTGCTGGCGCTGTGCAAGGGGTGGGCATGGATGAGATGCGTAGGCCTGACGCTGCGTGTCGAGCAGGGAATGGAGCTCACCCGGTTGGGGCGAGGCGTCATGAACGTGCGTACTGTCGACAGACATGGTTGCTCCAGGCGGGTTTTTATCGATTTTTATCGTAGGAGAGCATTATTGTTTTTAGAGCCTATGCTCTAACTTGTCAATTGCAGGCCTGCCCCCGTGTTGTTTATCGATTCAAGGTTAGGCCGTAAGATGCCTTTCGTTTTTAATTTAAGCGCAAGCCCATGGCCATACGACTAAAAACCAGCCAGCGCATCGCCAATAGCAGCCTGGAGCTTTTTAACCAGCTGGGTGAACGCAGTGTCAGCACCAACCACATTGCGGCCCACATGGAAATTTCGCCGGGCAATCTGTATTACCACTTCCCTAACAAACAGGCGATTATCTCGGTCTTGTTCAGTGAGTATGAAGCACTGGTAGCGGGGTTTTTACACCCGCCAGCGGGGCGTTTGCCCACCGTTGCCGACAAGCGCCATTACTTGCAGCAATTGCTGGATGCCATGTGGCGTTACCGTTTTTTGTATCGTGATATCGAACATCTTTTGCACAGCGACACCGAGTTGGCCATTCGCTATCGACGCTTTTCCCAGCATTGCCTGACGCAGGCGCAGGCCATCTATGCCGGTTTTGTCGAAGCTGAAATCTTGTGCATGACCCCCCGGCAAATCGAATCCCTGAGCCTGAATGCGTGGATCATTCTTACCTCGTGGGTCGGTTTTTTGTGCACCACACGTGAGAACAGCGAGCAACTCAGCGAGCAGGCAATCAAGCGCGGGGTTTATCAGTTGCTGGTGCTCGAGTCGGGCTTTGTCACCGAGCAGGCTCGCGAAGCCGTCGATGAATTGATCAAGGAATACTACGTCCCCCTGGAACATGCGCTGTACGCTCAATAACTGCATTTCACACCCTCACAGGAGTCCACTATGCCCGTTGCGCAACTGATCAGCCCCCAAGCCCTGAATGAACGTCAGGCGCAGCCCGGCCTGGTTATTCTGGATTGCCGCTTTGCCCTTGAAGACCCGGACTACGGTCGTTGCAGCTATGCCGAAGGGCATATTGCCGGTGCGCAGTTTGCCGATCTGGAACGCGACCTGAGCGGGCCAGTGATCAAGGGCGTTACCGGCCGTCATCCATTGCCCGACCCGGGTGTTCTGGTTGAGCGTCTGCAGGCCTGGGGCATCAATGCCGACAGTGATGTGGTGCTGTATGACGATGGCCCGGGTGCTTTTGCGGCACGGGCCTGGTGGTTGCTGACCTGGCTGGGCAAGCGCGACGGCGTGTTTATCCTGGACGGTGGCCTAAAGGCCTGGCATGGCGCGGGCTTCCCTCTGAGCCTGGATGCGTCACCGACCTTGCGTGGCACTTTCGTAGGCAAACCCGACAGCCATATGCTGCTGAGTGCCGAACAATTGCAAAAGCGCCTGGCCAGGCCGGGGCTGACCCTGATCGATGCCCGTGCCCAGCCGCGCTTTCGAGGTGAGGTCGAGCCGATTGACCCGATCGCCGGGCATATTCCTGGCGCGCAATGTGCTGCCTTCAGCGAAAACCTGGATCCTACCGGGCTCTTTTTGCCTGCGGCGCAGCTTAAGCAGCGCTTTGCCGAAAAACTGGCCGGCCGCGCCCCCGAAGACTTGGTGGCCTATTGCGGCTCCGGCGTGACGGCGTGCCATAACCTTTTTGCGCTGGGGCTGGCGGGTTATCCGCTGGGCAAACTCTATGCAGGTTCGTGGAGTGAATGGATCAACGATCCGGCGCGTGGCATTGCTACCGGCGATTGATCAACCGAGGGCGGTTTAGTGTGTGGGAGCGGGCTTGCTCACGATTCAGGCGGCGCGGTCTATCAGGTGAATTGCGCTGCTGCCATCGCGAGCAAGCCCGCTCCCACAGAGGCGGAGTGCAATCATCGGCGGTCCGAGTTGGCACTGGCCAATCGATATGCACCGGGGCCAACACCATAGACCTTTTTGAATTGCCGGCTCAGGTGGCTCTGGTCGGCAAAGCCCAGTTGCGTAGCCACCTGTAGCGGCAAACAGCCCTGTTGCAGCAAGGCTCGGGCATGGGCGATGCGCTGCTGCATCAGCCAGGTATGCGGCGGCATGCCGGTTGCGCGCTGAAACACCCGGGCAAAGTGGAATGGCGACAAATTGACCGTTGCGGCAAGCTCTTCCAGTGATGGGGGCTCTGCCAGCCGGGCTTGCAGTACTTCCTTGGCCCGGCTTACGGCGCGGTGTTCGACTCCGGGTTTGGCTGGCAGCGGAAGACGGGCATGGCGATTGAGCAGGGCAAGCATCATCTGGCGCCATGCCGTTTGCTGCTGCAGTGCAGTTTCTGGTCCTTCGAGTAATTGATGCAACTGGAACAACCCGCGAAACAGATCGCAGTCGTACAACAATGTGTCATTGAAGGTCGGCAAGTGGCTGGCGGACAGTTCCAGTTCTTCCAGCAACTGCTGAATTTGCGTGTTGTCCGGGTAGAAAGCGCGGTAGCGCCAACCCGCATCATGGCCCTTGTGACCGTTGTGGACTTCGTCCGGGTTGATCAGCACCAGCGTGCCGGTAGCGGCCAGATGCTCGGCACCGCGATAGCGATAACGCTGGGCGCCTTCGATAATCATGCCGATTACAAAGCCATCATGCACATGGGGCACGAAGCGGTGTTCGATATAGCGCGCCGTCAGCAACTCCACACCTGTCAGGGGGGGCGTTTGCCAGAAGCGGATCGACTCACCTTGTTCCAGGTCCATTACGCAGATGCAAGCCGCAGCGCGGCCAGCCATTGGGGGATCCTTCGCTCAAGGTAATAACCCACCCTTCTTGGCGAGCCTTCCAGAAATCCGACATGGCCGCCCCTGGTGTGCAACTCCAGTTGCGTGCAGGGCGATAGCTCGCTGGTGTCGGGAATGCTGTGCTTGAACACAAACGGATCGTCCGTGGACTGAATAATCAGTGTCGGCGTATCGATGGCTCCCAGAAAGTAGCGGCTGGAGGCGCGCCGGTAGTAGTCATCGACATTCAGATAGCCGTTGAGAGGCGCCGTTACGCGGTCATCGAACTCCCAGAAGGTGCGCATTTTGCTCAGGGTTTTGACCGAGCCCAGCTTGGTCAGGCTGGCCAGACCTTCGTGCTGGGCATCGAGCTGGAACCGGTGTTTCTTGTCTTTGACGTAGGCCAGCATCTCGCGCATGAAGTGGGCTTGGTAGACCCTGGAAAAGCCCAGGCCGATCCGGTCGGCACACTGGTCAAGGCGGAACGGCACCGACACCGCGACGGCGCCGTGCAACCCGCTGTCGCTGCCGCTTTCGCCCAGATACTTGAGTAACACATTGCCCCCCAGCGAATAGCCGACGGCATACAGGGGGGCCAGCGGATGCGCGGCACGCAAATGAGCCACGGCCTCGGCCAGGTCTTCGCTTGCCCCTGAGTGATAGCTGCGGGCCAGTAAATTGGGTTCGCCCGAACACCCTCGCCAGTTCAGTGCCGCGCTGGTCCAGCCCTGTGCGGCGAGGGCGGTTTGCAGCCCCAATACATAGTGAGAGCCCGATGACCCGGTCAGGCCGTGCAGCACCAGAACCACCGGTGCATGGGCTGATGGTGTGCCGTGCCAGTCCAGGTCGAGAAAATCGCCATCCTTGAGCCAGATACGTTCACGTCGATGTTCAATGGCAGGCCTGGTGCGCCACAACGGCCCCCACAGCGTCTGGACATGGGGGTTGCCCAGACCCGGAGCCGGGGTAAACGGCTTTAGGGGTAAAGCATGACTGGCTGAAAAAGGCACGGTGGTTCTCATCGTTTAACAGGCACGGCGGGTGTCTAAATTGCCACATTGCAGCCCGGCACCCAAGTGTTGCGTAATGGCCTGTTAGTTATCTGATGGCTGGCATGCAACGGGGTCCCGTCAAAAGAACCGGCTGGGCTTGCGAAGGCAGGAGAGGGTGTTACGCAGGGATTTTGTGTCTGCAGGCGCGCTCAAGGCATCGCCCGGACCGTGGAGCCGCTGCCGTAGGCTGCGATAAGGGCCGAAGAACCTTTGCTCTTGAAAAAGAGCGATCCCTTCGGGCTCGATCGCAGCCTGCGGCAGCGGCTACAGGTTATTGTGCGGCCGCAGCCTCACGTTGCCACAGGGCGTAGTTCACGCCGCCGGCTTTTTGCTCGCGATGCAAGCGCCAGTTGGCTGGCAAGCCCAGCTCGGACGGACGCAACTCGCTTTCGGTGTAGACCCAGGCGTCTTCGGTCAGCCAGCCGCGCTGCTCGAGCAGATCACAGGCAGGCTTGAGCAGGTCCTTGTTGAACGGCGGGTCGAGGAAGACCACGTCAAAGGTTTCGCTCGGCGTGGCGTCCAGATAACGCAAGGCGTCAGTCTGCTGCACCTCGCCGACGGTGCAGCGCAGGATGCCCATGTTCTCGCGGATGTTGGAAATCGCATCGCGGTTGCTGTCCAGTGCCACGCCCTTGGCTGCCCCGCGGGACATGGCTTCAAGGAACAGCGCGCCGCTGCCGGCGAAAACGTCCAGTACCCGGGCGCCGCCGATGTGCGGAGCCAACCAGTTGAACAGGGTTTCACGCACGCGATCGGGCGTAGGGCGCAGGCCCTCTACATGGGGGAAGTCCAGCTTGCGGCTGCGCCATTCCCCGCCAATGATGCGTAACTGTCCCGCACCCGAGTGCGATGTGTTTTTTGGCTTTGCCATTAATGCTCCGGAACCCCAAGAGGTTGCTCTGAAGGTTTGTCGGTAGGAGGTGGCAGTGGTTTTTGCGGCACGGTTGGGCCGGCGGTCACTACGACCATTTTGTCGGCGCTCAGGTGCTTGTTCATGGCGTCCTTGACCTGTTCGGTGGTCAGGTCCTGGGACTTCTGCATGAAGGTTTCCAGGTAATCCAGGGGCAAATCATAAAAGCCCATTGCGCCAAGTTGGCCGACGATGGCGGCGTTGCTGGCAGTGGACAGCGGGAAGCTGCCAGCCAGTTCACGCTTGGCATCGTCGAGTTCTTTTTGCGTCGGACCATTTTTCAGGTAGTCGGCCAAAATGTCTTGCACCAGTTTGAGCGTACCTTCGCTCAGTTCGGCACGGGTTTGCAGGTTGATCATAAACGGGCCGCGAGCCTGCATCGGGCTGAAACCGGAGTACACGCCGTAGGTCAGGCCGCGTTTTTCACGGACTTCAGTCATCAAACGGGTACCGAAACCGCCACCGCCCAGGATGCTGTTGCCCAGCGCCAATGCGGCATAGTCGGGGTCGTCACGGTCGATGCCCAGTTGCGACAGCAGCAGGTGGGTCTGCTTGGACGGGAACTCGATGTGGGTTTGACCCGCCTTGGGCTCGCTCGGCTGTACAGTCTTGGCCACTGCCGGGCCTTTGGGCAGAGCGGCGGAAACCTGGGCCGCGATAGCCTCGGCTTCAGCACGGGACAGGTCGCCAACGATCGCGATCACGGCGTTGCCTGCGGTATAGGCCTTGTTGTGGAAGGCCTTGAGCTGGTCGATGGTGATCGAGGTGATGCTCTGGGCGTTGCCATCACTGGCGTGTGCATACGGGTGGTTGCCGTACAGGCGCTTGAACAGCTCGTCGCTGGCCAGTTTGCCGGGGTTCTGTTTCTGGAACTCGAAGCTGGCCAGCAACTGGTTTTTGATCCGTGCCAGCGAGTCTGCCGGGAAGGTAGGCTTGCCTACCACCTCGGCAAACAGGTTGAGCGCCGGGGTGCGTTTATCCACATCGCTCAGGCTGCGCAGCGAGGCCACGGCCATGTCGCGGTAAGCGCCATTGCCGAAGTCCGCGCCCAGGCCTTCAAAGCCCTGGGCAATGGCACCCACATCCTTGCCGGCTACGCCTTCGTTGAGCATGGCGTTGGTCAGCAGGGCCAGGCCGGGGGTGTTGTCATCCTGGCTGCTACCGGCGGCGAAGGTCAGGCGCAAGTCGAACATCGGCAGTTGTCGGGCTTCGACGAACAGTACTTTCGAGCCTTCGGCGGTTTTCCAGGTTTGCACGTTCAATGCACGGTGGCTCGGTGCCTTGCCGTCGAGCTCGGCCAGGGATTCGAGCTTGTGCTCGCTCTTGGCCTGGTCCAGCGCCTGGCTGGCAACCGATTGCTCAGGGCTGGTTAAAAAGTAGCCGAGTGCGCCAACCAGGATGGCGGCGCTCAGACCGAGCAGGGCGAAGCGGGGGGCTTTACGCTCACTCATGGGTTTTCTCCTCGGGCAGTACGTGCGCAACGCTCAGACGGTCGCGAGTGAAATAGGTGCGGGCGGCTTGCTGGATATCGGCCGGGGTGACCTTTTGCAGATCAGCCAGCTCCGAGTCCATCAGTTTCCAGGACAGGCCGACGGTTTCCAGCTGGCCGATCGAAGTGGCCTGGCTGGTGATCGAGTCGCGCTCGTAGACCAGGCCGGCGATCACTTGGGCGCGCACGCGTTCCAGTTCCTCAGGGGTAGGCGGGGTCTTTTTCAACTCGTCGAGCAAGCGCCACAAACCGGCATCGGCCTGGGCCATGGTGATTTTCTTCTGGCTGTTGGGCATAGCCGAAAGCATGAACAGGCTGTCGCCACGGGTGAACGCGTTGTAGCTGGACGATGCGCCGGAGACCAGTTCTTCACCACGCTCCAGTTGGGTTGGCATGCGTGCGCTGTAACCGCCATCCAGCAGCGCGGAAATCAGGCGCAGGGCATTGGCGGTGACAGGGTCTTTGGCCGTGGCAATGCTTGGCACGTTGAAGCCCAGCATCAGGCTCGGCAGTTGGGTTTGCACATGGATCTTGAGCAGGCGCTCGCCAGGGGCAGGCAGTTCCAGCGGGATTTTGGCGACAGGGATATCGCGCTTGGCAACCGGGCCAAAATAGCGCTGGGCCAAGGCTTTGACTTCGTCCGGGGTGACATCACCCACCACCACCAAAGTGGCGTTGTTGGGGGCGTACCACTCTTCGTACCATGCGCGCAGTTCGCCAACGCTCATGCGCTCCAGGTCCACCATCCAGCCGATAGTCGGGGTGTGGTAGCCACTGGAGGGGAAGGCCATTGCGCTGAACAGCTCATAGGCTTTGCTCATGGGCTGGTCGTCGGTACGCAGGCGGCGCTCTTCCTTGATGACTTCGATCTCGCGCTTGAACTCTTCAGGCGGCAAGCGAAGGCTGGCCATGCGATCGGCCTCAAGTTCAAAAGCCACGCCCAGACGGTCGCGGGCCAGTACCTGATAATAGGCGGTGTAGTCGTCGCTGGTGAAGGCGTTTTCCTGGGCGCCAAGGTCGCGCAGGATCAACGAGGCTTCGCCGGGGCCAACCTTGTTGCTGCCTTTGAACATCATGTGCTCAAGGGCGTGGGACAGGCCGGTCTTGCCGGGCGTCTCGTAGCTGGAACCCACTTTGTACCAAACCTGGGAGACCACCACGGGGGCGCGATGATCTTCGCGCACAATGACTTTCAGGCCATTGTCCAGGCGGAACTCGTGGGTAGGCTGCGGTTCGGCCGCCAGGGCCGAAAGCGGAAGTAAAACTGTGCTGAGCAACAGGCCAGCAGCGCGGCGGGCTAGATTCATTCGTTTTTTAACCTGTTGGGCTACCTGCTCGGCCTTAGCGTCTGCAGGTGAGGAGGTGCTAGGATACTGATCCGTTTTACTGGCGGCCACGCCTATCAGGCCTTTGACGATCAGACGACGTTTGATCGGGCAGTATAGGAGCCCGCTTGGAAGTGTGGATGTATACCGGTAAATTTCACATTTTTGCCGACTTTCCCGTGACAGACCCGAGTTAAGACGAAGTTTACGAGGTGTGTTTTACCCTCTGAATACAGTTGCGTGCGAACAAGCTGACAAAATTACAGTCTGTTTCACACCGAATATTATTTGCCGGGGCGCCACAGTGGCGCGTCGCTACGATGAGATAGCCGTCCTCCATGTTTGGTTCCAACGACGACAAGAAGAACCCAGCTGCGGCTGGCGAGAAAAAAGGCCTGTTCGGATGGCTGCGCAGAAAGCCGCAGGAAACCGTCGTGGAACAGCCCGCGCCTGCGCCCGAAATCACCCCTGAGCCGCTGATTGAAGCCACCCCGGTGGTTGTCGAGGCTGTGCCTGAAGTGGTTGTAGTGAACGTCGAGCCTGTTGTTGAGCCGGCCCCTGAACCCCATGTTGCCCCCGAGCCTGCCATCTGGCAGCCGCTGCCCGTTGCCGAAGAGCCGGTAGCACTGGTCGAGGATGTGCAAGCGCCGCATATCGTGCCGCCAATCCCTGAGCCCGTGGTTGCAGTGCCGGAAGCGGTCGAAACTGTTGTTGAGCCAGAGCCAGAGCCAGAGCCAGAGCCAGAGCCAGAGCCAGAGCCAGTTGCCGTCGTCGCGCCTGTAGTCATACCCGCGCCGGCGCCTGTGGTGGCTGCGCCTGCCCCTGTGGTCGATGCCCCGGCCCCCGCCCCGATTGCGGCTCCCGAGGCTAAAACCGGCTTTTTCGCCCGTCTCAAACAAGGCCTGTCCAAGACCAGTGCCAGCATCGGCGAAGGCATGGCCAGCCTGTTCCTGGGCAAAAAAGCCATTGATGACGATTTGCTCGAAGAGATCGAAACCCGTCTGCTGACTGCGGACGTAGGTGTTGAAGCGACCTCGGTGATCATCAAGAACCTGACGCAAAAAGTCGCCCGCAAGCAACTGACCGATGCCGATGCACTGTACAAGTCGCTGCAGGAAGAGCTGGCGGCCATGCTCAAGCCGGTTGAACAGCCGCTGAAAATCGAGTCGCAGAACAAGCCATTCGTGATTCTGGTGGTGGGTGTCAACGGTGCGGGTAAAACCACCACCATTGGCAAACTGGCAAAAAAACTGCAGCTTGAAGGCAAGAAAGTCATGCTGGCGGCCGGTGATACCTTCCGCGCCGCTGCCGTTGAGCAGTTGCAGGTGTGGGGTGAACGCAACCATATCCCGGTGATTGCCCAGCACACCGGTGCAGATTCTGCTTCAGTAATTTTTGACGCCGTGCAAGCTGCCAAGGCTCGAGGTATCGATGTTCTGATCGCGGATACCGCTGGTCGCCTGCACACTAAAGACAACCTGATGGAAGAGCTCAAGAAAGTTCGCCGGGTCATGGGCAAGCTTGACGAAGACGCTCCTCACGAAGTGCTGCTGGTGCTGGATGCCGGTACCGGGCAGAACGCGATCAGCCAGACCAAGCAATTTGATCAGACCGTTGCCCTTACGGGCCTGGCGCTGACCAAGCTGGATGGCACGGCCAAAGGTGGAGTCATTTTCGCCCTGGCCAAGCAATTCAATATCCCGATCCGCTATATCGGTGTGGGTGAAGGCATCGATGATTTGCGTGATTTTGAGGCCGAACCTTTTGTCCAGGCTCTGTTTGCGGAGCGGGAGCGTCCATGATTCGTTTCGAGCAGGTCGGTAAGCGCTATCCAAATGGACACGTGGGCCTGCACGAGCTGAGCTTTCGGGTCCGTCGAGGCGAATTCCTCTTTGTGACCGGCCATTCCGGCGCAGGCAAAAGCACGCTGTTGCGTCTGTTGCTGGCGATGGAACGTCCGACCAGCGGCAAATTGCTGTTGGCAGGGCAGGACCTGGGTCAGATCAGCAATGCGCAGATCCCTTTCTTGCGTCGCCAGATCGGTGTGGTGTTCCAGAATCACCAGCTGCTTTTTGATCGCACGGTGTTTAACAACGTCGCGTTGCCGCTGCAAATCCTCGGGTTGTCCAAGGCTGAAGTTGCCAAGCGTGTCGACTCGGCGCTGGAGCGCGTAGCGCTGTCGGATAAAACCGATCTATACCCGGGCGATTTGTCCACGGGCCAGCAGCAGCGCGTCGGCATTGCCCGCGCCATCGTGCATCGCCCGGCATTGCTGTTGGCCGATGAACCCACAGGTAACCTCGACCCGCGTCTGGCGGCGGAGATCATGGGCGTATTTGAAGACATCAACCGTTTGGGCACCAGCGTACTGATTGCCAGTCATGACCTGGCACTGATCGCACGTATGCGCCATCGCATGCTGACCTTGCAGCGCGGACGCCTGATCGGTGACGGGGAGGCCGCGCAATGAGTGCGACCCGCAGCCCCAAAGTGTCCGAGCGCGTAGCGCCCAAGGCCGCCGACCCGCAGCCGCCGAAGAAAAAACACGATGATGACGATGGCCCGACCTTCGCCATGTTGTTTCACGCCTGGGTTGAAGCCCACCGTGCGAGTTTGCTCGACAGCCTCAAACGCCTTGGCAAGCAGCCGATTGGCAGTTTTTTCACCTGCCTGGTGATGGCGGTTGCCTTGAGCCTGCCGATGGGCCTGTCGTTGTTGCTTAACAACGTCGAGCGCCTGGGGGGTTCCTGGCAGCGTGCGGCACAGATTTCGCTGTATCTGCAGATGGATGCCAGCACCCAGCAGGGTGAAAATCTCAGCGATCAGATAAAAGGTATGGCAGGGGTGGCGGATGCAGAATTCATCAGCCGCGAAAAAGCCCTTGAAGAGTTCCAGCAGCAGTCAGGGCTGGGCGAAGCGCTTAAAGAACTGCCCGACAACCCGTTGCCCGGCGTGGTGCTGGTGACCCCGGCCGAGGTCGATAAAGCCACCCTGGAGGCCCTGCGCGAGCGCCTAGCGCAGTTGCCAAAAGTGCAACAGGCGCAACTTGATCTAGTCTGGGTCGAGCGCTTGGCGGCCATCCTGAAATTGGGTGACCGTTTTGTGTTTGGCTTGACTGTGTTGCTGGTATCGGCTTTGCTGCTGGTTATCGGTAATACGATTCGTTTACATATCGAGAACCGTCGTATCGAAATCGAGGTCATCAAGCTGGTTGGCGGCACTGACAGCTATGTTCGCAGGCCCTTTCTTTATATGGGTGCGCTTTATGGTTTTGGTGCCGGTGTACTTTCGTGGGGAGTTCTGGCATTCGGTCTGAACTGGCTCAACGACGCGGTGGTGGGATTGGCCGGCTTGTACGGCAGCAATTTTGCTTTGGCGGGCGTGCCGGTAGCCGATGGTCTGTCTCTCTTGCTTGGCGCGGTGCTGTTAGGGTATATCGGTGCATGGATTGCAGTAGCGCGTCATTTGCGTGAGCTTTCGCCCAAGTAGTGTCTTTACACCTGTTGACCTTTTCAGCTTTTTTTGGGAACTTTTTTCCAGGTTTCCGGTCAACTTTCGCAGTGCTGAACTGCACGAGTTATGTGAGACGGAGGTTTTTTCGTATGACCACTTCTTTGCAACCTGCGTATGCGTTGGTCCCTGGTGCGAACCTCGAGGCCTATGTCAATACGGTGAACAGCATTCCATTGCTGACACCGGAGCAGGAGCGTGAACTGGCCGAGAGTCTCTATTATGAGCAGGATTTGGGGGCGGCTCGGCAGATGGTGCTCGCCCACCTGCGTTTTGTTGTACACATTGCCCGTAGTTATTCGGGCTATGGCCTGGCTCAGGCTGACCTGATCCAGGAAGGCAACGTCGGCCTGATGAAGGCGGTCAAACGCTTCAACCCTGAAATGGGTGTACGTCTGGTGTCTTTCGCGGTGCACTGGATCAAGGCAGAGATCCACGAGTTTATTCTGCGTAACTGGCGGATCGTGAAAGTTGCGACCACCAAGGCTCAGCGCAAACTGTTCTTCAACCTGCGCAGCCAGAAAAAACGTCTGGCCTGGTTGAACAACGATGAAGTGCATCGTGTGGCTGAAAGCCTCGGTGTAGAGCCTCGCGAAGTGCGCGAGATGGAAAGCCGCCTTACCGGTCATGACATGGCGTTCGACCCGGCAGCCGAAGCTGACGACGACAGTGCGTTCCAGTCGCCAGCCAACTACCTGGAAGACCACCGGTACGACCCGGCGCGCCAACTGGAAGATGCTGACTGGACCGATAACTCCACCAGCAACCTGCATGAAGCGCTGGAAGTGCTGGACGACCGCAGTCGTGACATTCTGTATCAGCGCTGGTTGGCTGAAGAAAAAGCCACGCTGCACGACTTGGCACAGAAGTACAACGTGTCTGCAGAGCGGATTCGTCAGCTGGAAAAAAGCGCGATGAACAAGCTCAAACTGTCGATTGCCGCTTAACCCGGCCCGACCCAAAAACGCCCCGATCTGATCGGGGCGTTTTTTTTAGGGGGATTAAAGCCCCCTTCGGTAGCCGTCTTCGCGCAGGGCTAGGCTGAAGGTTGTACCTGTAGCTGCTCAGGGTCAACGCCATTGGCCCTGAGCAGCGAGTCCACCAGTGTTCGGGACATCTCTACCGAATGCACCAGCGACCATACAAGCCCACGTTCTATGCCGCTGGCGTATGCGGTGATTTCATCCGAGACCTCTTCTGCACTTTTGAGCATCAGCGAAACATGGGACAGCGCCTCGATTGCCCGGATATCAGGCAGCACGGCAAACGGTGAGCCCTTGCCTGCCCTTTGTGCGCGGGTGGGCATGAGGCTGTCCAGGCAAACAGGCGGTGGCTGAAGCAGGGCATCGAGAATACGCCGGGTGGCCTCATCGTGCTGATGATCATCACGGGGTGTGTGACTGGCTTTGGGATCGTCGGGCGTCGTCTTTTTCATGTCTCTTCCACGGGGATCATCGGCGACTGGTGAAGATAGCCCTGTGACTTTACGGGTCGCAAGCAGCGCTTATGGGTATCGTGTTTTCTCGGAAACGTCTGCCTTTTGGCGGCGTAAAAGTCTGACGTGGGCGCCTGGGGATCGAATTCGCTACACTGACGAACTTTTACGCTGTGCGTTGGCGCCCATGACCGTCCTGAAATATCTCCAGGCTTACCCCCAGACCTTGCAAGAGCAGGTGCGCCAATTGATTGAGCGCGACCAGTTGGGCAATTACCTGAACGAACGTTATCCACAGCGTCACGCGGTGCAGAGTGACAAGGCCCTGTATGCCTACGCGCAGGAACTCAAACAGGAGTACCTGCGTAATGCACCGTCCTTTGACAAGGTGCTGTTTGATAACCGGCTAGACCTGACCCACCGCGCGCTGGGTTTGCACACGGCTATTTCGCGGGTCCAGGGTGGCAAGCTCAAGGCCAAGAAAGAGTTGCGCGTAGCGTCGTTGTTCAAGGACGCGGCGCCGCAGTTTCTGAAGATGATCGTGGTCCATGAGCTGGCTCATTTGAAAGAGACAGACCACAACAAGGCGTTTTACAAATTGTGCGAGCACATGTTGCCGGGTTATCACCAGCTGGAGTTTGATCTGCGCGTTTACCTGACGTGGCGGGATATGCAGGGCAAAACCTGATACTTACTTTATGGGTGGGAGCGGGCTTGCTCGCGATACGGTCGCCTCGGTACAACTGCCGAACCGCAGCGATTTCATCGTGAGCCAGCCCGCTCCCACACGCGCCGGACCCGCTCAGACGGGCAGGAGTATTCAATGGAAGTCAGTAAAACCAAAAGCAGTTTTTACCGGCGCTTGTACGTGGCCTGGTTGATCGACAGCCAGATCGCCAGCAGCGTACCGGCACTCACCGAGGTGACCGGCATGCCGCGCCGTACCGCGCAGGACACCATTGCGGCCCTGGCGGATCTGGACATCATCTGCGAGTTTGAACAGCAGGACGGGGCCCGCAACCATGCCGGACGCTATCTGATCCGCAGCTGGGGGCCGGTGGATAAAGACTGGGTCAGCGGGCATCTGGTGCAGATCAAACAGGTGCTGGGTTATCCCTGAGACCTCAGGCGCATGCCGATGTGAGGTATGTTGTCTTCAAGGTAGACCTCACCCTGGGTGCTGAACCCGTGTTGCTCATAGAAAGGTTGCAGGTGTGCCTGGGCGGACAGGAACACGGGCTGTCCCGGCCAGTATTCTTCGATGTTTTCCAGGGCCTGTTCAAGCAGGGCATGCCCAAGCTTTTGCCCGCGACCCTCGACGGCAACGATTACGCGACCAATGACTACGTCACCGCCCTGGGACTCGGGGTCGAGGATGCGGGCATAAGCCACCAGCTGGTCGTCTTGCCAGCCCATCACATGCAGCGTATCGCCCGTCAGGTCTTGCCCGTCGATGTCCTGATAGGCGCATTTCTGCTCGGCGACAAATACTTTGGAGCGTAATTCGAGAATGGCGTAGAGCTGTTCTTTACCCAGGTCGTTGTGGTGTTTGCAGAGCCAGTCGGTGGTCACGATCTTGTCCTTGTTGGCGAGTTCATGCCCCGATAGTAGGCGCGATGCCGACTGGCGCCAAGGCCTAAGGTGTCTTGACCAAATGTGCGGCCAGGGTGCGCAGCGGCCCGAGCTGACGGCAAATCAGTGCCAGTTGGGTTTGTACCAGTCTCTGGTTTTCATCGATTTCGTCCGGCATTTGTTCAAGCTCGCCGGCCAGGGCCTCTTCCTCGTCACTTTGCACTGCAACGGCCTGCTTGGTGGCCAGCCCCTGGGCAATCTGCTCGATGCTGTCGGCAATCTTGCTCCCGGCCCCTTCAATCAACTGTTCGCGCACTTCGGCGGGCAGTTGGGTGTCGCGGTGGGCGCCCAGACCAGACAAGTAGCTGAGCAACGTGTGGGACATCACCAGGAAACGGAAGCCCATATCGGCATCCTTACGGAAGTGCCCGGGCTCCATCAGCATATTGGCCAGGGTGGTCGACAGCGCGGCATCGGCGTTGTGGGCGTTACGGCGTGCCAGTCGGTAGGCCAGGCTGTCGCTTTTGCCCTGCGCGTATTGCTGCATGATCTGGCGCAGATACTGGCTGTTGCAGCTCAGGGTGTTGGCCAGTACCTGATTCAGGCGGCGGCCCTGCCAGTCCGGCAGGAACAGGAACACTGCCGCAGCGGCAATCACGCTGCCCACCAGGGTGTCGAACAGGCGCGGCAGGAACAGCCCGTAGCCGTCGCCCACCTGGTTGAAGCAGAACAGGATCATCAGGGTGATGGCCGCCGTGCTCAGGGTATAGCGCGTGGTGCGGTTGATAAAGAACACCACCCCGGCCACGACGGCAAACATCGACTGCACCAGCGGGTTGGGAAACAGATCGAACAGAGCCCAGCCCACGGCCAGGCCGATTGCGGTACCGATAATCCGCTGGCTGAACTTGCGCCGCGTGGCGCCGTAGCTTGGCTGGCACACGAACAGCGTGGTGAGGATGATCCAGTAGCCCTGGCTTGGGTGAATCCAGTGCACCATCGCAAATCCGATGCTCAGCGCCAGGGGCAGGCGCAAGGCGTGGCGGAAGATCAGCGAGGTGGGTGTCAGATGCTGGCGCAGGCGTGACCAGACATCCTTGAGGTTGCGTGGCGAGCGGTCCAGCAAACTGCTGTCGGTGGCATCGGCCAGGGTGTCGGGGTTGCTTGCATCGCTTAGCAGGCGATCGAGGGTTCCGAGGTTGGCGGCCAGTGCCCGCAGTGAACGCAACAACCCGCGCCAGGCCGGGTTGCTCTGGATACGCAGGTGTTCAAGGGAGGCGTGCAGGTCGCCCAGCGCCTCGGCAAAACTGTCGTCATAGACGAATGGCTGGCGCAGCTTGATCGACTCCGACAGGCGCTGGCAGGCCACACCCTGCTGGCGCAGCAGGCGTTGGCAGCGGAACATCACATCACTGTGGAAGAAGGCGTCGGCCAAGGCGTTGTACGGGTAGTGGGAAGAGCTGGCACGCTCGTGGATGTCTTGTGCGAGGAAATACAGCTTGAGGTAGCGACTGAGTTTGGAGCCTGGCCGGGTGTTGCCGACCCGGTGCAGGATGATTTCCTTGGCGGTGTTCAGTGCCGCCACCACCCGGCCGTTTTGCCGGGCCAGTTCCAGCCGGCCCGCTTCCACGTCCAGCTTGCGGATTGGCTCGAACAGCGCCGACTTGATCTTCAGATACAGCCCCAGTTCCCAGAACAACCGCGCCAGGCTCTGTTGCACCGGCTGATTGGAGAACAGCGCCTGCCACAGCACCGACAGTATCCCGTACCAGGCCGCACCGGCCACCAGCAGCAAGGGTTCATGCCAGAAATTGGTGACTTCACCGCCGCGCTGGTCCACGCCGATCATGGTGTATACGGCCAGGATCAGGGTGGCCGAGGCAATTGCCCCGTAGCGTTCGCCCAATGCCCCGAGCATGGTCAGGCCAAAGCTGGCCAGGGCCAGCGCGCAGACCATCAGCCAGGGGTAGGGGAACAGCAGCTCGACACTCAGGGCCGAGGCGGTGAAACACACCAGTGTCACCAGCAGGGCATTGAGGCGGCCTTGCCAGCTGTCATCGGTTTCAGACAGGGCGCTGGCGATAATCCCCAGAAACAGCGGGATCAGCAGCGACATCTCATCCTGATACCAGCAAAAAGCCATGCTGCCGGTCAGGGCGACAAATACCCGAACGCTGTAACTGAACTTGTCCAGTGCCCACAGGCGACGCAAGGAATGCTGAAAGCTTTTCGATGACATGAAGTGGCGGTGCCTGGCTCGTGATTCGCTAACTTGAGCCAGATAAGACGACAGCGCAATGGGGCTGTCACATCGAACCAAAAATATTTTTAATGCAGGGGGCGGGTCAGACGAACTGCGCCGCCGCATACCCCGATGCCCATGCCCACTGGAAGTTGAAACCGCCCAGATGGCCGCTGACATCCAGCACTTCGCCGACAAAATACAGACCGGGGCTTTTCAGCGATTCCATGGTCTTGGACGACACTTCACGGGTATCGACCCCGCCCAGGGTCACTTCCGCGGTGCGGTAGCCTTCGGTGCCCGCGGGGACCACCTTCCAGCACGCCAGTTTGTCAGCCACCTGCGCCAGCTCAGCCGGGGTGTACTGCTTCATTGGCTTGGACTCGAACCAGTGCTCGGCCAGCAGGTTGGCCATTTTCTTGGTGAAAATCTCACCCAGCAGGGTTTTCAGTTCGCTGTTGGGGCGCTCAGCCTGCTGGGTTTGTAGCCAGGTCAGGGCGTCGAGGTCGGGCAGCAGGTTGATTTCAACCGTGTCGCCCGGATTCCAGAACGAGGAAATCTGCAAAATAGCCGGGCCGCTCAAACCGCGATGGGTAAACAGGATATTTTCCCGGAAGCTTTGATCGTTGCAGCTCACCAGGCAGTCCACCGATGTGCCCGACAGCTCGGTGCAGATTTCTTTGAGCTGATCGGTGATGGTGAACGGCACCAGGCCTGCGCGGGTTGGCAGCAGGGTGTGGCCGAACTGTTTGGCGATTTGATAACCGAAACCTGTCGCGCCCAATGTCGGGATCGACAGCCCGCCGGTGGCGACCACCAGAGACTGGCAGTCAACCGGCCCCAGCGTGGTGTTGAGGCTGTAGCCGTTGTCGGTTTTTTCAATCTGCTCGACCGAAGTGTCCAGGTGCAGGCTGACGCCTGCTTTTTGGCACTCATCGAGGAGCATTTCCAGGATGTCGCTGGATTTGTTATCGCAGAACAGTTGTCCGAGTTTTTTCTCGTGATAGGGCACGCCGTGTTTGGCGACCATCTCGATAAAGTCCCACTGGGTGTAGCGGGCCAGGGCCGACTTGCAGAAGTGCGGGTTCTGCGACAGGAAATTGTTGGGCTCGGTATACATGTTGGTGAAGTTGCAGCGGCCACCGCCCGACATCAGGATCTTTTTGCCCGCCTTGTTGGCGTGGTCGATGAGCATGACCTTTCGCCCGCGACCGGCAGCGGTCAGCGCGCACATCAAACCAGCGGCGCCAGCGCCAATAATCACAACGTCGGTAGAGCGCAAAGCGGTGTCCTCGTTAAAAGCAGCCCTCACCCCAGCCCTCTCCCGGAGGGAGAGGGAGCTTGACCGAGGTGATTTCGAATTCTATGCAAATCAGCCCCCTCTCCCTCCGGGAGAGGGTTGGGGTGAGGGGCTCTTGAAGCGTTTTACAAAACCCGCACGCGCAGTACGCGGCCTTTGATTTTGCCTTCGCTCAGGCGCTGGGCCGCTTGCTTGGCGATGGTGCGGTCAACCGCCACGTAGGCCTGGAAGTCAAAGATCGCGATCTTGCCAACCTGGGCACCCGGGATACCCGCGTCGCCGGTCAGGGCGCCAAGGATGTCACCTGGACGAACCTTGTCTTTACGACCGGCACCGATCACCAGCGTACTCATGGCCGGCAGCAACGGAGCGCCGCCCTGAGAGGTCAGGGTGTCCAGGGTTTCCCAGTTCAGCGGAGCTTTCTGCAGCTGCTCGATGGCCTGGGCGCGGTGGGCTTCAGACGGTGCAACCAGGCTGATGGCCACGCCTTTTTCACCGGCGCGACCGGTACGGCCAACACGGTGAATGTGGATTTCCGAATCGCGGGCCAGCTCAACGTTGAGCACCATGTCCAGCGCGTCGATGTCCAGACCACGGGCTGCTACGTCGGTGGCAACCAGTACTGAAGTCGAGCGGTTGGCAAACATCGCCAGCACCTGGTCACGGTCGCGCTGTTCCAGGTCGCCATGCAGGCCAACTGCCGAGATGCCCTTGGAGGTCAGGTGATCAACGGTTTCCTGCACCTGCTGCTTGGTGAAGCAGAACGCTACGCAGGACTGCGGGCGGAAATGGCCCAGCACCTTGGTCACAGCGCTCATGCGCTCTTCAGGGGAAATTTCGTAGAAACGCTGCTCGATCTGGCTGTCAGTGTGCAGCGCCTCGGCTTTTACTTGCTGAGGGTTGCGCATGAACTTGGACGACAGCTGCTTGATACCGGCCGGGTAGGTGGCCGAGAACAGCAGGGTCTGGCGACGCTCCGGGGTTTTTACAATGATGTCTTCGATGGCGTCATAGAAGCCCATGTCCAGCATGCGGTCAGCTTCATCCAGCACCAGGGTGTTCAGACCGTCCAGTACCAGCGAGCCTTTGCGCAAGTGCTGCTGAATGCGGCCCGGAGTGCCGACGATGATGTGCGCGCCGTGCTCCAGCGAGCCGATCTGCGGGCCGAACGACACGCCACCACACAGGGTCAGGACCTTGATGTTGTCTTCGGCGCGGGCCAGACGGCGGATTTCCTTGGCAACCTGGTCAGCCAGTTCGCGGGTCGGGCAGATCACGAGGGCCTGGCAGCCGAAGAAGCGCGGGTTGATCGGGTTCAGCAGGCCGATGCCGAAGGCGGCAGTTTTGCCACTGCCGGTCTTGGCCTGGGCGATCAGGTCCATGCCTTTGAGGATCACCGGCAAGCTCTGCGCCTGAATCGGCGTCATCTGGGCATAACCGAGGGAGTCGAGGTTAGCCAGCATGGCGGCGGACAGAGGCAGAGTATTAAAAGCGGTGGCAATGGTGGTCACGGGACTGGCCTGCAAAACAAAATGTCGCGCAGTGTACCAGTCCCATGCCCTTTGCCTGAACATTCTGGACGAGATGTCATCCAGTTCTGCTTAAAAAGCAGCTTAATGTTCCAGCTCATGCTCCGAGTTGGCCTTGGGTTTGCGCCCGTCCTGCGGTGACAATTGCAGGAAAATCGCCGCTGCCAGCATCGCCATGATCCCCACCGTCAGGAAGGTCAGCTGGAACGCGCCCAGCACCGTGTCTACCCCATCGTTGCCGCCATCTCCGGTAAAGCCACCAAGCAATGCCCCGGCGCAAGCCACGCCCAGGCTCAAGGACAGTTGCGCCACCACCGACAGCAAGCTGTTGCCGCTGCTGGCGCTGGCGTCGTCGAGGTCGATCAGGGTCACGGTGTTCATGGCGGTGAACTGCAACGAGTTGATCGCCCCCAGTACGGCCAGCATTGACAGCAACAGCGGGTAAGGCGTGTGTTCGGTCACCAGGCCCATGCTGGCCAGCATCAGGCCCAGGGCAAAGGTGTTGGCCGTCAGCACCGTGCGATACCCCACGCGTTCGATCAGCGGCCTTGCCACCCATTTGGCCAGCATCGCAGCTGCGGCCAGTGGCAGCATGCTCATCCCGGCCTGCGACGGGGAATAGCCCAGCGCGACTTGCAACAGCAGCGGCACCAGAAACGGCAGGGCGCCGCTGCCCAGGCGGGCGAACAGGTTACCGAGGATGCCCACTGCGAAGGTCTTGGTTTTAAACAGCACCGGGGAGAACAGGGGGTTGCTGATATTGCCCGCGCGTAACCAGTACGCTGCCAGACAGGCCATGCCGGCAAACAGCAGCAACATCACGCGCAGGTGCGGCATATGCAGCTCGCCCAGGCCTTCCATGGCAATGGTGATAAACACCATCGCCGCGCCAAACAGCACAAAGCCCAGCCCGTCGAAACGGGTACGTTCGCTGCCGCGCAAATCCGGAATGAAGTGCCAGACCGCCCAGCAGCCGAGAATGCCTACGGGCAGGTTGATCAGGAAGATCCAGTGCCAGCTCAGGTACTGCACCATCCAGCCGCCCATTGTGGGGCCGATCAGCGGGCCGAGCAGGCCGGGGATGGTGATAAAACCCATGATCCGCACCAGTTCCGAGCGCGGATAGGCCTTGAGCACGACCAGCCGGCCGATGGGCAGCATCAGGGCGCCGCCCAGGCCCTGGATGATCCGTGCGCCGATCAGCTCGTTGAGGGTGCCGGACAGGGCACAGAGCAACGAGCCGAAACTGAACAGCAGGATGGCGCTGAAGAAGATTTTTTTGGTGCCGAAGCGGTCGGCGATCCACCCCGAGGCCGGGATCAGCAAGGCGACGGTGAGCATGTAGGCAACGATCACACCTTGCATGCGCAGCGGGTTTTCGTCGAGGTCGCGGGCCATGTCGGGCAGGGCGGTGTTGAGGATGGTGCCGTCGAGTGACTGCATGAAAAACGCGATGGCCACCACCCACGGCAACCAGCGCAGGGTTTCGGGGCTTAGAACCGGGCGTACGGGCATAGGACCTCTTTTTATGGATTGTCGATAATCCTCTGTGGGAGCGAGCTTGCTCGCGATGCAGACACCCGGGTTTTTCAGGTGAACCGCAGCGATTCAATCGCGAGCAAGCCCGCTCCCACAGGTGTTACAGCGTCAGCGTGAGTTTTTTGACCAGCGCCCCCGGTAGCAGGTTCGACGCCGTCTGGCGCTGCCCGTAGGTGCTGGCCGACAGCAGCAGTTCACGCTCGGCCGTCAGCGCTTCCAGCTGCGAACCCAGCAGACTATAGACGCTGTCATCAAACCGCATGGTGTTGACCGGGGCCTTTATCTCGCCGTTCTCGACCCAGAAGGTGGCAAAGCGGGTCATACCGGTCAGGCGTGCGGCGGGCTGGTCCGAGTAATTCAGGTACCACAGGTTGCTGATATACAGGCCGGTGCCCAACTGCTTGAGAATATCGGCCTGGGCCAGCGTCCCCGCCGCCATTGCCAGTGCACTCGGTGCTTCGTGTTCTGGCGCGCCATTGACCTCAAGGCCATACTCGGCGGCACTGCGCGAACTCACCAGTTGCTGCTCGGCCTTGCCGTGCCTGACCAGCGACAAGTCCTGACGCGGGTAGCCTTCGCCGGAGAACGCCGGGCTCAGGGACTGGCTGACCTGTTCGTCAAACGACACCAGCGGGCTCAGTTGCGTATCCCCCGCGTAGAGCTTTTGCAGCGAGCTGGATTTACTGGCCAGGGCCTGGGCCGAAAAGCCGCCCCAGCACAACATGCTCATCACTTCTTCCAGCGCTGCCGGGGCCAGATACGCGCGGTATTCACCGGGCTCCAGGGCGTGCAGCGGGCGATCGAGGAAGCTCAGTTGCTCGCGGGCCAGTTGCATGCGCTGGGCGAACCGCTCGCTGTCCCAGTCTGCACCGGCGTAGCTGGCTTTGACCGCCTGCCCGTTACTGTGGAACAGGCTCCAGTCGAAGTTGAAACTATTGGCCTGATGCCAGCCGAAAGCGCCTTCGGAACTGGCGTAGCCGTAGCTGATCGGCCCGCTGGCATAAAAGCCCACCAGATCGACACCTTTGGATGCTCTGCGGATTTCTTCCAGAACCCGGGCTGTGTCCGGCAGGGGCTGGCTCTGCACGGCATGGCTATGCCACGGCTGCGGGTTGAGCAGCAAGTAGGGGTCGGCGGGCAGCAACGGCAAGGTGTCGCGCAGTTGTTGCAGCGCATCGGCCAGGCGCAGTTTGTCGACATTTGACTCACCGGCCAGGGTAAGGCTCACATCGGCGTGGCGGCCGTCGTGGATCAGCTTCAGACTCAGGCTGGCCTGCTGCACCTGCCCGGCCTGACGCACCTTGCCCTTGTTGAAGCGGATAAATTCCGATGCTTCGCCGTTATAGCCCAGGGTGAACCGCTCTGGCGGGCGGATCGCTTTGCCCAGCCACTCGACCAGCGCCTCGAACTGCCCGGACTGACTCAATGGGGTACTCATCAGGCATCACCTCCAAACACATCGATTTGACTGAACACACAGGCCGGGGACGCATGGCCCACGCGGATGACCTGGTTGGGTTCGCCCTTGCCGCAGTTCGGAGTGCCCAGAACCTTGTAGGTGCTGTCGTCGCCCACGGCGCTGAGATTGCGCCAGAACTGGTCGGAAATGCCCCGGTAGTTGGGGTTCTTCACCACGCCCGTCAGTTCGCCGTTTTCGATCAACTGCCCCCACTCGCAACCGAACTGGAACTTGTTGCGCGCATCGTCAATCGACCAGGAGCGGTTGGTGGCCATCAGGATGCCGCTTTCTATACCGCCAATCATTTGCTCCAGCGACTGATCGCCGGGCTCGATATTGAGGTTGGCCATGCGGTCAATCGGCGGCCGGTTCCAGCCGCTGGCGCGGCTGTTGGCCACGCCTTCAAGGCCCGAGCGGAATTGCGACAGCGCGCCCCCCAGCGGACGTAGCAGCAAGCCCTCGCGGATCAGGAACTCCTTGTAGGCCGGGGTGCCGTCGTCGTCGAAGCGGTAGCTGGCCAATTCCTCGGGGATGGTCGGGTCGAAGGTCACGTTCAGCAGTTTCGAGCCGTATTGCAGGCTGCCGAAGTCGCTGGCCTTGACGAAGCTGGTGCCTGCGTAATTGCGCTCGTCACCGAGAATGCGGTCCAGTTCCAGCGGGTGGCCGATGGATTCATGTATTTGCAGAATCATCTGGTCGGGCATCAGCAGCAGGTCGCGCTTGCCGACCGGTGCATTGGGCGCCAGCAGCAATTGCAGGGCCTGGTCGGCAACCTGGGGGGCGGCACCGATCAGCCCGCAGCGGCTGATCACATCGGCGCCACCTTGCTGGCCAAAGTTCTCGCGGCCCAGGCTACGGCTTTGACTGTCGTTGCCGTCATAGGCAGTGACACTCATGCCCGGGTAAACAAAGCGCTGCGCCCGGCGCAACTCGGCACCGGCGCTGTTCAGGTAAATTTGTTCGACGTGATTGAGGCCCAGTGAAACCACCCAGCTCACCAGTCGCTCGTCCTTGGGCACGGCGGCTGATTCGGCGCCCAGCAGGGCAAAGCACTCGCTGAGTGAGGGGAAGGTCTGGTCAAGATCGGGTGAGAAAAAGTCGGCGCGCTCATGGGACACCGGTTCCTGGCTCAGGTTGAGCAGCGCATGCCCGGCGATCAGCTGGGCCTGGGTTTCGGCGCGATCAAGCGCGGCCTGCAGGCCGGCCTGGGACAGGTCGTTGGTGGCGGCGTAGGCTTCGATGCCGCGCAACCGCACGGTGAGCATGGCGCCCTGGTCGTGACTGAATGAGGGAGGCTCTGCGACGTTCTTGCGTACCGACAGGTATTGCCCGGACTCGCGTACATAACGTAACGAAAAGAACTCGGCCCGGGTGCGCAGCGCGTCAAAGCGCTGCTTGAGCTGAGGGTAGAAATCGAACATGCATGGACCTCCTTGTTAGAGTCAACAGCCCCTCACCCTAGCCCTCTCCCGGAGGGAGAGGGGACTAAAGGCAAAAGCAGTTAAGCGCAACACCACAGATCAGCCCCCTCTCCCTCCGGGAGAGGGTTGGGGTGAGGGGCTCTGCTTTAAACCGGGCAACCCTTGGCGCGCAGGATGGCGTCAAAACGGTCCGGGTCCAGGGTGCCTTCTTCGATTGCCTTGAGCGTTGCCTGTTCACGGGCCAGCAGGTCATGGCAGCGCTTGAGCAATTCAGGCAGTTCGGAGCGTGAAGCTGCAACCACGCCGTCACCATCGCCAATCATCAGGTCGCCTGGCATTACCAGCATGCCGGCACACGAGATAGGGACGTTGATTTCGCCGCCGCCGTCAGTGCTCGGGCCGCGATGTACGCCGCCGATGGCGTAGGCCGGCAGTTCGCCGGTTTGCCATTCGTCGAGGTCGCGCAGGGCGCCGTTGATCACCACACCGACAATCCCGGCCTTGAGGGCCATGGCGCGCATGATGCCGCCGAAAACGGCGCGGGTCAGGTCGGCGCTGCCGTCGATCACCAGCACATCGCCAGGGCGGGCCATTTGCATGGCTTTGAGGATCATCAGGTTGTCGCCCGGACGTACGCGAACGGTCAGGGCGCTGCCCAGCATCGGACGATTGCCGTGGAAAGACTTCAGGCCCAGCCCGCCGACGTTGCGGCCCAGACAGTCACTGACAGCGGCTGCGGGGATCTTGCTGAATTCGGTGAGCCATTTTGGATCGAGAGGTTCTGCGTTTGGATTAATCAGAAAGCCGGTCGGCCATTTGCTCGAAGAGACAACATCAAACATAGAAAACCTCTTGGCCAGGCAAGGCTGGCATGTCGGGTGGGGCGGGGGGGTGTGGCGCGAAGCGAGGTACTAGAGTAGTGCCTGCGTTGAGGCCGGGGCAAGCGGGGCAAGATGAAACAAATAGTCTGTAGCCGCTGCCGCAGGCTGCGATAAGGTCCGAAGGACCTTCGCTCTTTACAAAGCGCGATCCCTTCGGGCTCGATCGCAGCCTGCGGCAGCGGCTACAGGGTGTTGCTGTTATTGCGCGGTACGGCTCACTTCACGCAGTGGCTTGCCGCGTACCGGCGCATCGCCTGCGACGTAGTAGTCGGCAGTGCTGCGCGGCTCCGGCTGGCGACCACGGATCTTGTCGGCGATTTTCTCGGCGATCATGATCGTCGGTGCGTTGAGGTTGCCGGTAGTTATCAACGGCATGATCGAGGCATCGACTACGCGCAGCCCCTGCATCCCGTGCACACGGCCTTCAGCGTCGACCACGGCCATCTCGTCGGTACCCATTTTGCACGAGCAGGACGGGTGGAAAGCGGTTTCGGCGTGTTCGCGGATAAAGGTATCCAGCTCTTCGTCGGTCTGCTTGTCGATCCCCGGGCTGATTTCACGGCCACGGTACGCATCCAGCGCAGGCTGTTGCATGATTTCACGGGTCAGGCGGATGCCGTCACGGAACTCCTGCCAGTCCTGTTCGCTTGCCATGTAGTTGAACAGGATGCTCGGGTACTCGCGCGGGTCCTTGGACTTCACGTTGATCCGGCCACGGCTTGGCGAGCGCATGGAGCCCATGTGCGCCTGGAAACCGTGTTCTTTCACACCATTGCTGCCGTTGTAGTTAATCGCTACCGGCAGGAAGTGGTACTGAATGTTAGGCCATTCGAATTCTTCGCGGGTGCGGATAAAACCACCGGCTTCGAACTGGTTGCTGGCGCCAATGCCCTTGCCCAGGAACAGCCACTCGGCACCAATGGCCGGCTGGTTGTACCAGAGCAGCGACGGGTACAGCGACACCGGCTGGGTGCAGGCGTATTGCAGGTACAGCTCAAGGTGGTCCTGCAGGTTCCGGCCAACGCCCGGCAGGTCATGGACCACCGCAATATCGAGGCTGTTGAGCAGTTCGGCCGGGCCGACACCGGAGCGTTGCAGCACGGTTGGCGAACCGATGGCGCCACTGCACAGCAGTACTTCTTTACGCGCTTTGGCCAGGATGCGGGTGTCGCTGTCGCCAACCATGTAAGACACGCCAACGGCACGCTTGCCTTCAAACTCGATCTTGTCGGTTAGGGCGTGGGTGACGATAGTCAGGGTCGAACGCTGCTTGGCCGTGTCCAGGTAGCCGCGGGCCGTACTGGCGCGACGGCCGTTCGGCGTCACGGTACGGTCCATCGGGCCGAAGCCTTCCTGCTGATAGCCGTTCAAGTCTTCGGTGCGCGGGTAGCCGGCTTGTACGCCTGCTTCAACCATGGCATGGAACAACACGTTGTTCCCGGCTTTAGGGGTGGTCACGCTGACCGGGCCATCGCCACCGTGGTAATCGTTGGGGCCGATGTCGCGGGTTTCGGCCTTGCGGAAATACGGCAGGCAGTTCAGGTAATCCCAGTCTTCGAGGCCTGGCAGTTTTGCCCAGCCGTCGTAGTCCATCGCGTTGCCGCGGATGTAGCACATGCCGTTGATCAGGGACGAACCGCCCAGACCCTTGCCACGGCCACATTCCATGCGACGGCCGTCCATGTGTGGTTCCGGGTCGGTTTCGAAGGCCCAGTTATAGCGGCGGCCCTGCAGCGGGAATGCCAGTGCGGCAGGCATCTGGGTACGGAAGTCGAAACGGTAGTCCGGGCCGCCTGCTTCAAGCAGCAGCACGGTGACGCCCTGGTCTTCAGTCAGACGGGTCGCCAGGGTGTTACCGGCAGAGCCGGCACCAATGATGATGTAATCGAATTCTTGGGACATAAATGCACCCTCTTGGAAGTTGTGGCAGAACCCGTGGGAGCGGGCTTGCTCGCGATTCATGCAACGCGGTCTGTCAGGTAGACCGCAGACATTCCATCGCGGGCAAGCCCGCTCCCACAGGGTTTATGTGGGCATGTCGGTTTAGAACACCGAAACGTAATCGCCCAGCTCTACCTGTACCGATTTGATCTGGGTGTACTGAGCCAGCGAGCTGATGCCGTTTTCACGACCGATGCCCGACTGCTTGTAACCGCCAACCGGCATTTTTGCGTCGGACTCGCCCCAGGCGTTGATCCAGCAAATGCCCGCTTCCAGTTGGTGAATCACGCGGTGAGCGCGGTTCAGGTCCTTGGTTACGACACCCGCCGCCAGACCGAATTCGGTGTCGTTGGCACGGCGGATCACTTCTTCTTCGCTGTCGTAAGTGAGGATGCTCATTACCGGGCCGAAGATTTCTTCTTTGACGATAGTCATGTCGTCGGTGCAGTCGGTGAACACGGTAGGTGCCACGAATGCGCCTTTGGCCAGGTCACCTTCGGTCAGGCGTTCGCCGCCGCACAGTACGCGGGCGCCTTCTTCCTTGCCCTTGGCAATGTAGCCCAGCACGCTTTCCATGTGAGCAAAGCTGACCAGCGGGCCGAAGTTGGTGTTTTCGTCTTCCGGGTTGCCGATGCGGATACGCGCAACGCGTTCCAGGATCTTGGCTTCAAACGCCGCTTTCATGGCCGTCGGGATAAATACGCGGGTGCCGTTGGTGCACACCTGGCCCGAGCTGTAGAAGTTGGCCATCATCGCGGTATCCGCGGCGCGATCCAGGTCGGCGTCGTCGAAAATGATCAGTGGCGACTTGCCACCTAGTTCCATGGTCACGTCTTTCAAGGACGAGCTGGTGGCGCTGGCGGTGACTTTCTTGCCGGTGTCGGTGCCGCCGGTGAACGAGATTTTTTCGATGCGCGGGTGCTCGGTCAGCCAGGTGCCGACTTCACGGCCGCTGCCGGTCAGTACGTTGAACACGCCATCAGGCAGGCCCGCTTCGGTGAAGATCTCGGCCAGCTTGAGGGTGGTCAGGGAAGTGACCTCGCTTGGCTTGAAGATCATCGCGTTACCGGCAGCCAGGGCCGGTGCGGATTTCCACAGGGCGATCTGGATCGGGTAGTTCCACGCGCCGATACCGGCCACAACGCCCAGCGGCTCGCGACGGGTGTAAACGAAAGAGGTGGTGCGCAGCGGGATCTGCTCGCCTTCAATGGCGGGCGCCAGGCCTGCGTAGTATTCCAGTACGTCGGCACCGGTGACGATATCGACGTAGCGGGTTTCAGAGTACGACTTGCCGGTGTCCAGGGTTTCCAGAGCCGCCAGTTCATCGTTGCGCTCACGCAGGATTTCCACGGCGCGACGCAGGATGCGCGAGCGCTCCATGGACGTCATGGCGGCCCAGATTTTCTGGCCTTTTTCAGCGCTGACAACGGCGCGCTCGACGTCTTCCTTGGTGGCGCGTTGCACTTGAGCGAGGACTTCGCCGTTAGCCGGGTTGATGGCATCGAAAGTAGCGTCGCTACCGGCGTCGGTGTAGCCGCCGTCGATGTAGAGTTTTTGCAGTTCGAAACGGGCCATAAAATCCTCGCAAGTGCATAAGTGGTTGGCGGTCATCGTGAGCCGGGTGCCATCTGATTGGGGCAACTCAAACTCACGACAGTTCAGGGGTTAAGCATTGATTGAGGCCTAACTCACCTGTTTCGCCAGTTGTAGATCCATATATTCGTAGCAGATGCGTTGTGCCTGGTCGGTGTCGAAGCCGTCACCGGAGAGGGCACCCCGCAACCATAGACCATCGATCAGGGCTGCCAGGCCCCGTGCTGCATTGCGGGCCTGGGCCTGCGGCAGTACTCGGCGAAACTGGCAGCACAGATTGGAGTACAAGCGGTGGTCGTTGATGCGCTGCAATCTGTGCAACGACGGTTGGTGCATGCTGGCGGCCCAGAAGGCCAGCCAGGTTTTCATTGCCGGGCCATTGACCTGGCTGGCGTCGAAGTTGCCCTCGACGATTACCTGCAAATGCGCCCTCGGGCTGTCGTCGGCCAACGCCTGGCGGCGTTCGGTGACGTTATCGATCAAGACGTTCATCAAGTACCGCATGGTGGCGGCAATCAGACCGTTCTTGTCTTTGAAGTAGTGACTGATGATGCCGTTGGACACACCGGCCAGACGGGCAATCAGCGCAATGCTGGCATCTGCCATCCCGACCTGATCGACAGCCGTCAATGTGGCTTCGATCAACTGCTGGCGGCGTATGGGTTGCATACCGACCTTGGGCATTTCGCAAATCTCCTTGGGCCGGCGAGCAGTGCAAAAACATCACTGAACGGCAGCCAGTCTATTTTGTTTTGATTGAACGTTCAATCAACAAAGAATAAGCTCTGCGACAAATCGTCGCGATTTATGTCGTTTTCCTACGCATGAATGGCGCAAATCGACACGGTAAATTCCCATGGAACCCAAGCAGAAGCAGGCTTTCGCAGGCGCTGACGGGAGATCCAAACAGGCACAACGCATCAGACCACGCGGGGCAGCCCTTGATTTCAAGGGGACGCACACAGGTTTTGAACGCGGTCTGGGCGGGTCCGGTTTTTTAGCGGTGTCTTTATATCACTCGACCGTTGGTCGCTATCTAGGCGAATGGTCGTGTGGTGCGTTGCCTTAAGTCCTTGTCTCGCACTCCCTGGAGCACCCGTGCAATGAGTTCTGCCTCTCTTATAAAGACCCCACCGCAAAAGGTGACGGTCAACGGTTGGGTGTTTTACACCTCCACTGCCTTGATACTTTTGTTGACTGCCATTCTGATCATTGCCCCCGAAGAAGCGGGCCGTATCCTGGGTGTTGCCCAGGAATGGCTGTCGCGCAGCTTCGGCTGGTACTACATGGTGGTGATTGCCGCTTACCTGATCTTTGTGGTCGGGCTGGCGTTTTCTTCCTACGGCAAACTGAAACTGGGCACCAAGCAGGACACCCCGGATTTCAGTTATGGCGCCTGGGCCGGGATGCTGTTTTCGTCCGGTATCGGTATTTCGCTGTTGTACTTCGGCGCCTCCGAGCCGCTGGACCACTACTTCAACCCGCCTGAAGGTGTATCGGGCAGCCATGAAGCAGCGCGCCAGGCGTTGCAACTGACTTTCCTGCACTGGGGCCTGCATGGCTGGGCGATTTACGCGCTGGTCGGCTTGGCCGTGGCCTATTTTGCCTACCGTCACAACCAGCCGCTGGCGTTGCGCTCGGCGCTGTATCCGTTGATGGGCGAGCGTTGGGTCAAAGGTGCTGCGGGCCATGCGGTGGACGGCTTCGGCATGTTCGTGACGCTGCTGGGCCTGGTAACCAACCTGGGCATTGGCTCGATGCAAGTGTCGTCGGGGCTCGAAAACCTGTTCGGCATGGAGCACAGCAACACCAATCTGCTGATCGTGATTATCGTGATGAGCACCGTGGCGACCATCGCTGCCGTGTCGGGCGTTGAGAACGGCATCCGCCGACTGTCCAACCTGAACATTATCCTGTTCAGTGGCCTGCTGATTTTCGTGTTGTTGTTCGGGCCTACCTTGCACCTGCTCAACGGCTTTGTGCAAAACACCGGCGATTACCTCAACGGTATCGTGATGAAAACCTTCGACCTGTACGTGTACGAAGGCGACAACAAGAAAACCGAAGGCTGGCTGGGCTTGTGGACTTTGTTCTACTGGGCCTGGTGGATTTCCTGGGCCCCATTCGTAGGGATGTTTATCGCGCGTATTTCCCGTGGTCGTACGGTGCGTGAACTGGTGGCGGGCGTGCTGTTGATTCCGTTGGGCTTCACTCTGGCCTGGTTGTCGATCTTCGGTAACTCGGCGCTGGATCTGGTGGTTAATCACGGTGCCGTGGAACTGGGCAAAACGGCGCTTGAGCAGCCGTCGATGGCGATTTACCAGCTGCTTGAGCATTACCCTGCGTCGAAAATTGTTATCGGCGTATCGATCTTTGTCGGCTTTGTATTGTTCCTGACCCCGGCCGACTCCGGTGCGGTGATGATGGCCAACCTGTCTTGCAAAGGCGGTGATGTGGATGAAGATGCGCCGCACTGGCTGCGGATCTTCTGGTCGGCGGTGATCACGCTGGTAACCATCGGCCTGCTGTTTGCCGGTAACTTTGCGGCCATGCAAACCATGGTGGTGCTGGCCGGTCTGCCGTTTTCGGTGGTGCTGATCCTGTTTATGTTTGGCCTGCACAAGGCGATGCGTCAGGACACCCTGGTTGAACAGGAACAAGCCGAGCTGGCTGCCCGTGGCCGTCGCGGTTTCAGCGAGCGGTTGACTGCCCAGGACCTGCAACCGACCCAGGCCGTGGTACAGCGCTTTATGGACAAACACGTGACCCCGGCACTGGAAGACGCGGCGGCACAATTGCGCAGCCAGGGGCTTGATGTGCAGACTCTGCTGGGCAGCGCCAAGCGTTGCATGGGTGTGCGGGTGGAGATGGAAGAAGGCAACCCGTTCGTCTACGAAGTCAGCCTGGACGGTTACCTGGCTGCACCGAGCGAATCGGAACAGGATGAAGTGCGCAGCCGTTATTACCGGGCCGAGGTGTACTTGCACAACGGCAACCAGGAGTACGACCTGATGGGCTTCACCCAGGAGCAGATCAGCCGTGATGTGCTCGATCAGTTTGAGAGCCATCGCCAACTCCTTGGCCGCGTATATAGCTAAGCACTGAGAACTCGTGTGGGAGCGGGCTTGCTCGCGATGCAAGCGACGCGGTGTATCAGGTACACCGCGCTGATGTTATCGCGAGCAAGCCCGCTCCCACAGGAGTCGTGCGTATCAGCCCAGATTCTTGCCCAGCAACGCGTGATACAGCTCTGTATCGCCCAGTATCCCCACCACTTTGTGATTGTCGTGCAGCACCAGTTTGTTGCCGGTCTGGTAGCGAATCTGTAGTGCATCGCGCATGCCAATGCCACTGTCCACCAGCGTGGGCCCACGGCCCAGGCCTTCTACCGCCTGCCCGGTTTTCCAGTGTTGCAGGTCCACGACGCTGGCGCCCTGACGCACACCCTTGATGGTGTTGCCCTCGGCCAGGTCAATCCACGAGTCATCCCCCGGATCGATGCACACCGAGCCGTTGATGCGTTTGCAGTTGTCCAGTGTGCGCATCAGGCTGCGCCCGCACAGCACGTTGAGCGGGTTGGTATGGGCAACAAAGGTGCGCACATAATCGTCGGCAGGGTTAAGCACGATTTCTTCAGGCTTGCTGTACTGCACGATCTTGCCGTCTTTCATGATCGCAATGCGGGTTCCCAGCTTGAGCGCTTCGTCCAGATCATGGCTGACAAATACAATGGTCTTGTTCAGCTTGTGTTGCAGTTCCAGCAACTCGTCTTGAAGGCCCTGGCGGATCAACGGGTCCAGCGCCGAGAAGGGTTCATCCATCAGCAGGATATCGGCGTCCATCGCCAGCGCCCGCGCCAGGCCCACCCGTTGCTGCATGCCGCCGCTCAACTCATCGGGCTTTTTGTTGCGCCATTGGGTCAGGCCCACCAGTTCGAGCTTCTCATCCACCAGAGTGCGCCGTTCCTTTTCCGGGCGGCCCTGCATCTCCAGGCCGAAGCTGATGTTTTCGCGCACCGTCAGCCAGGGCATCAGGGCGAATTTCTGAAACACCATGGCAATGCGTTTGGTGCGCATCATCTTCAGTTCGGCGGGGGTACACGAGGCGATGTCGATCTGTTTGCCTTCGTGCTCTACATACAGCTGGCCACGGCTGACCGTATTGAGCCCGTTGATGCAACGCAGCAGGCTGGACTTGCCCGACCCGGACAAGCCCATCAGTACGCAGATTTCACCTTTGTCGATGTCCAGGCTGGCTTTTTCAACGCCGACAATCTGCCCGGTTTTTTTCAGGATCTGATCCCGCGACAGGCCCTGGTCAAGAAGGCCGAGCGCCGCACGGGGGTCTTTGGCGAAGATCACGTCAACATTATCGAAACGGATAATACTCATGCGTCGGCTCCTGCTTTGGCGTCCGGCTGCTTGCAGATACGGTCGAGCATGATGGCCAGCAGCACGATCGCCAGCCCGGCTTCAAAGCCCAATGCGATATCGGCGGTGTTGAGGGCATTGACCACCGGTTTGCCCAGGCCATCGGCCCCCACCAGGGCGGCGATCACCACCATCGACAGTGACAGCATGATGCACTGGGTAATCCCGGCGGCGATGCTCGGCATGGCGTGCGGTAGCTCGATACGGGTGAGTAACTGACGACGGGAGCAACCAAAGGCCTTGCCCGCATCGAGCAGTTCATGGGGGACGTCACGAATGCCCAGGTAGGTGAGGCGGATCGGCGCGGCAATGGCAAACACCACTGTAGAGATAAGCCCCGGCACCACGCCCAGACCGAACAGGGTCAGGGTCGGGATCAGGTAAACGAAAGTAGGCACGGTCTGCATCAGGTCGAGCACCGGACGCATAAATGTGTAGAACATGGGTTTGTGGGCCGCGAGGATTCCCAGCGGTACGCCGATAATCACGCATACAAATGTGGCGAACAGCACTTGGGCCAAGGTTTCCATGGTCTCTTGCCAGTAACCCAGATTGAGGATCAGCAGAAACGACAGTGCCACAAAAACCGTGAGCCCCCACTTGCGCTGGATAAAGTGGGCGAGCAGGGCAATCAGCCCGATAAACACAAAGGGGTTGAACCAGGTCAGCGCAAAGGTCACGGCGTGGATCATGGCTTCCAGTGTGCTGGCGATGGCATCGAAGATGCTGGCGCCGTTCTGGGTCAGCCATTCGACGAAGCGCGCGATGTAATCACCCAGAGGGATTTTTTGATCAATCAGCATGGTAGTGGACGTCCGCATGCAGGGGAATTGAAACGGAGCCGGGTGCAGTTACCGCCCGGCGCCCGCGATTACTTCGCAAGGCTGGCTTTAACGGCCTCAAGCCCCGGTTTGCCATCCACCGTGGTGACGCCTGCCAGCCAGGTTTCGAGCACTTGCGGATTCTGTTTGAGCCAGGCTTTGGCGGCCGCGTCGGGTTTGACCTTGTCGTCCAGCACCTTGCCCATCAGGGTGCTTTCCATGTCGAGGGTAAACACCAGGTTTTTCAGCAACTGGCCGACGTTGCTGCATTGCTCGGAGTAGCCCTTGCGGGTGTTGGTGTAGATGGTTGCCTGGCCATAATTGGGACCGAAGAACTCGTCGCCGCCGGTGAGGTATTTCATTTTGAAGCGGGTGTTCATCGGGTGCGGTTCCCAGCCCAGGAACACCACGTCGGTGCCACGGCGCTGGGCGCGATCGACCTGCGACAGCATCCCCGCTTCGCTGGACTCCACCACCTTGAAGCCAGCGTCCTTCAGGCCGAAGGCGTTTTTGTCGATCATGGTCTGGATCATGCGGTTGCCGTCGTTGCCCGGCTCGATGCCGTAGATCTTGCCGTCCAGCTCCTTTTTGAACTTGGGCAGGTCGGAGAAGTCTTTGAGGCCCTTGTCATAGAGCGCTTGGGGTACGGCCAGGGTGTATTTGGCGTTTTCCAGATTGGCGCGCACGGTCTCGACGGTGCCTGCGTCGCGGTAGGCCTTGATGTCGTTTTCCATGGTCGGCATCCAGTTGCCCAGGAACACGTCCATGTTCTTGCCATCGGCCAGCGACTTGTAGGTAACCGGGACGGAAATCATGGTGGTTTTGGTTTTGTAGCCGAGGCCCTTGAGCACTTCGCTGGTAACGGCAGTGGTGACGGTAATGTCGGTCCAGCCGACATCCGAGAAATTGACGGTGCTGCATTGCTCCGGTTCTGCTGCCTGGGTGATGACGGGCAGACTCAGCAATGCAGCCAACAACAACGATGAGGAATGTGTCATGGAACGACTCCTGTGTGTCCGGGTTGCGGTTTTCGATCGAAAAGCCGCACGTATCAGTTGCAGTTGGGCGATGCCTGGCGGGCGTGTTGCCAGCGCATCTTGCAATCGAGTCAGGACTGATCATGTAACAGCGAAAATCAAACGCCTACAGGGGGCGTCGCAACCAGTACAGGCAGGGTCGTATCTGATACCTGCGAGGTCGTATCTAGACGAATGAGGTTCGAAAACTGCCTTTTTCATGCGTCAGCGCCCTATAAAACGTCTGGGGCGCTGGCAGGCAAAGGCGGGTCGTAGCTGGACGTTTTCGCCCCTGGCAAACACCCCATGATGTAGTTATTCACCCCCGAGGTTCGTGCTCATGGCTATCAGCGTGTTTGACCTGTTCAAGATCGGTATCGGCCCTTCCAGCTCCCATACCGTGGGCCCGATGCGGGCGGCTGCGCTGTTTGTGCAGGGCTTGCGTGAGCGCGACCAGTTGCAACAGGTAAGCCGCATCGAGGTGCAGCTGTATGGTTCGCTGTCGGCCACCGGCATTGGCCATGGCAGTGACAACGCGGTCATCATGGGTTTGATGGGGGAATGGCCGGATGCGATTGACCCGTCCTGCATTGGTTCGCGTATTGCGCAGCTGCGCGAAACCCGCACCCTGTTACTCGACGGCCATCTGCCGATTCCGTTTGAGTGGTCGCAGGACATGCGCCTGATTGACGAGAACCTGGCGTTTCACCCCAATGCCATGACCTTGGTAGCGTACAGCGGGCACAGCATATTGCATGGCGATACCTATTACTCGGTAGGCGGTGGTTTTGTAGTGGATGCGGCGCAAGCGGCCAGTGGCGTACTGGACATGGATCGCACCGAGTTGCCTTACGATTTCAATAGTGCCGTCGAGCTGCTTGATCTGTGCCGCACACATCACTTGAGCGTGGCGGCCTTGATGATGGCCAACGAGCGCATCTGGCGCAGCGAAGATGAAATCCGCTGCGGTCTGATCAAGCTTTGGCGCGCCATGCAGGATTGCGTGGAGCAAGGCCTGAAACATGAAGGCATCCTGCCCGGCGGCCTCAACGTGCGCCGGCGTGCGGCGCGCCTGCACCGCAGCCTGCAGGAACTGGGCAAACCCAATGTGATCGGCTCGACCCTGAGCGCGATGGAATGGGTCAATCTGTTTGCCCTGGCGGTCAACGAAGAAAACGCAGCCGGTGGGCGCATGGTCACGGCACCTACCAATGGTGCGGCGGGGATCATCCCGGCAGTGCTGCACTACTTTATGAAATTCAGCGATGAAGTCAGCGAAGCCCATGTGGTCGACTACCTGCTGAGCGCGGCGGCGATCGGCATTTTGTGCAAAAAAAATGCGTCGATCTCCGGGGCTGAGGTGGGCTGTCAGGGCGAAGTCGGCTCGGCCTGCGCGATGGCGGCTGCGGGGCTGGCGCAAATCCTCGGGGCCACCCCGGAGCAACTGTGCAACGCCGCTGAAATTGGCCTGGAGCACAACCTGGGTTTGACTTGCGACCCGGTGGGCGGACTGGTGCAAGTGCCATGCATCGAGCGCAATGCCATTGCAGCGGTCAAGGCGATCAACGCGGCGCAGATGGCCTTGCGTGGCGATGGCCAGCACTTTATCTCTCTGGACCGGGTGATCCGCACCATGCGCGACACCGGTGCCGACATGCACGACAAATACAAGGAAACCTCGCGCGGCGGCCTGGCGGTCAGTGCGGTGGAATGCTGACCCGTAGCAGCTGAGCGCTTTTTCAGCGCACACCGACCCGTTTTGGCGCACTCGTACTTTAAGTGACATTCTGTAACCGAGCTGCTCCTACATCCTTCCCACAAGTGCTACCGATGTGCTCAACAGCCTCGGTCAGCACCTGTGTAGCCGCGTTTAACCGGCGTTTTCCCATCAGCTGTCCAGACACATTGCGACGTCGTTTTCAGACTTTATTGAATACCCATCCAAGTTTAGGCATGGCATTTGCGTTGCCATCTAAAAGCCCCGTGAAACGAGGGTAATAACAAGAGCCTGCGCCTGAGGCCATCACCCGCTTTGTGTGAGGAGATACCGCGATGACGTCGTTCAACTCCGGGGTCCAACCCCAGAACCGTACGCCTCAATCCATCGGCTTTCTGCTGCTGGACAATTTCACGCTCATTTCCCTGGCATCCGCGATAGAACCCTTGCGGATGGCCAACCAGTTGTCGGGCCGTGAGTTGTATCGCTGGAGCACCCTTAGCGCCGATGGCAGCCAGGTCTGGGCCAGTGATGGTCTGCAGGTGACCCCCGACGCCAGCATGCACAAGGCTCCGGCGCTGGATATGGTCATCGTTTGTGGTGGTATTGGTATTCAGCGCACCGTGACCCGTGAGCATGTGTCATGGCTGCAAAGCCAGGCGCGCCAGTCCCGTCGCCTGGGTGCCGTGTGCACCGGCAGCTGGGCCCTGGCCTATGCCGGCTTGCTCGACGGTTTTGATTGCAGCGTGCACTGGGAATGCCTGGCCTCGATGCAGGAAGCCTTCCCGCGGGTGGCCATGAGCACGCGGCTGTTTACCCTCGACCGCAGTCGCTTCACCAGTTCGGGCGGCACCGCGCCGCTGGACATGATGCTGCACCTGATCAGTCGCGATCATGGCCGTGAACTGTCGGCAGCGATTTCGGAAATGTTTGTGTATGAACGCATCCGCAACGAGCAGGACCACCAGCGCGTACCGCTCAAGCACATGCTGGGTACCAACCAGCCCAAGCTGCAGGAAATCGTCGCGTTGATGGAAGCCAACCTCGAAGAGCCCATCGACCTTGATGAGCTGGCGGTGTATGTGACCGTGTCACGGCGTCAGCTCGAGCGCTTGTTCCAGAAGTACCTGCATTGTTCGCCGTCGCGCTATTACCTGAAATTGCGCCTGGTGCGGGCGCGACAGTTGCTCAAGCAAACGCCGATGTCGATTATCGAAGTGGCTGCGGTGTGCGGCTTTGTGTCGACGCCGCATTTTTCCAAGTGCTATCGCGAATACTTTGGTATTCCGCCACGGGACGAGCGTGTGGGTTCCAATACGGCGCAGCAAACCACCCTGGTGCAGATCCCGCAGTCCCTGTTGCTGGCGCCGCTGGCCGGGCCGATGTCGGCGTTGAATCAGGCGCGCAACGAATCGACGTTTGCCAGTGTGAGGTTGTAGCAAGCCGTTGTGGGAGCGGGCTTGCTCGCGATACAGGCACTGCGGTTCAACAGATAGACCGCATTTTCTGCATCGCGAGCAAGCCCGCTTCCATACGGCTCAGTGCAATTGCTTTTGCTTGAACGCCATCAGCCCCGGCAACAGTTGCTGATCAATGGCCTGGCGTACCGCCGGTAAAATCGTTGCGCTGCCGGTGTAGAGCTTTTCGACCATGCCCTTCAAGGCCCGGGCATTGGTTTCATTCAGCCCGCATACCGCCGCCGAGCAGGCCTGTTCGGCACTGCCCGACACCTCGAACCCCAAGGCACGCAGTTGGCCCAGCAGATCCTGCTCATCAATCAAATCCGCGTGCATCATGACTGTTTATCCTTCTACAAAGCGCGATCGAAGTCTGATTCTGGTAGGGCTTTGGCCAGTGGGCAAGGGCGGTTCGGTGATATGTCTGATATGCCTAAGAACAGGTCGTTTTAAGGCACAGGCAAGGCAATCACTCGACCCACATGGTCAGGTTTCGGCAGATCACGTTGCTGGCGTTCTATCGCCTGCAACAGCGCAAGCGTGTGTTCGCTGAATGGTGCCGAGCGCGGACCGGCCAGGTCGACATGCAGCAGCATTTGCTCATTAGCGGCCAGGGTTTGCTCATGACCGACCCGATGCAGGCTGTGATAAACATGCAGGCGTTTTTTATCGTGGCCAATAAGCCGGGTGTGCACCTCCACTTGGGCGCCCAGCTTCACTTCGTGCAGGTAATTGAGGTGCACCTCAAGGGTGAACAAGGAGTGGCCGCCAGCTTCGCGGCTCTGGCTGTCCAGCCCCAGGCGGTCCATAAGGGCATCAGTGGCGTAACTGAATATCAGCAGGTAAAAGGCGTCGCGCAAGTGGCCGTTGTAATCGACCCATTCTTCAAGAATGGGCGTGGTGTAGGTGGTGAGCGCGGGCATGCTGAACCTCGTTCAATCGTTGATGGCAATGCCATGTTTGAGTTTAGTCGCCTTAACCGCTTCCATTACGGCCAGCAGGCAGTCATCCCGATAGCTTTCCAGTGCGGCAATGCTGTGCTGACCCAGTTGCTCAGTGGTGCCTTCAACCACATCGTCGATCAGTTTTTCGCTAAGTTCGGGTGCAGGCAAGTAGGTCCACGGCAGTTTCAGGGCCGGGCCGAACTGGTTCATGAAGTGACGCATTCCAGCATCGCCTCCGGCCAGGGTGTAGGTCATAAAGGTACCCATGAACGACCAGCGCAAACCCGCTCCGAAGCGGATGGCATCGTCAATTTCACCGGTAGTGGCTACCCCGTCATTGATCAGGTGCAATGCTTCGCGCCACAAGGCTTCGAGCAGGCGGTCGGCAATAAACCCGGGCACTTCCTTGCGCACATGCAGGGGGCGCATGCCCAGGGACTGATAGACCTTGATCGCCGCCTGAATGGCCTCGGGGGCGGTTTTTTGCCCGCCCACCACCTCGACCAGTGGCAGCAGGTAGACCGGGTTGAACGGGTGCCCGACGATGCAACGCTCGGGGAGTGTGGAGGTTTCATAAAATTCGCTGGGCAGCAGGCCCGAGGTGCTGGAACCGATCAATGCATCGGGTCTGGCGGCGGCGCTGATTTTGCGGTGCAGTTCAAGCTTCAGGTCGAGTCGCTCCGGGGCGCTTTCCTGAATGAAATCGGCATCGCGCACGCATTCTTCAATGGTGCTGACAAACCTAAGCCGGTCTTGGGATGCGCCTTTAGCCAGGCCGCTTTTTTCCAGTGCGGGCCAGGCTTTGGCGACACGTTTGCGCAGGGCCGCTTCGGCGCCGGGGGCCGGGTCCCAGGCCACTACGTCCAGGCCGTGGGCGAGGGCGCGGGCAACCCAGCCGCTGCCGATGACACCGCTGCCCAGGGCGGCGAAGGTTTTGATCTCGGTGATAAAGCTCATGGCGTGCTCCTGGATAAAAATAATGAGATTGCGTGGGCGCGAGCCGGCTCGCGAAGGCCCCAAGGGCAGCGCGATAACTCAGTCAACAGGCGTTATCGTTGACGACCTTCGCGAGCAGGCTCGCTCCCACAGGCAATGCTGCTGCGTAATTGCTTAGCGGCGTTCTTTAAGCCCCATCTTCACCCGGCCTTCTGCCGGGCTCAGTACCCGGGCGCCCAGGCGACTGAGGATCTCTGTGGCGCGCTCCACCAGTTGCCCGTTGGTGGCCAGAACCCCGCGATCCAGCCACAAATTATCTTCAAGCCCAACCCGTACGTTGCCGCCCAACAGCACCGCCTGCGCGGCCATCGGCATTTGCATGCGACCAATGCCGAAACCGGCCCACACCGCGTCATGGGGCAAGTTGTCGACCATGGCTTTCATGCTGGTGGTGTCTGCCGGAGCGCCCCACGGGATACCCAGGCATAGCTGAAACAACGGGTTATCCAGCAGGCCTTCCTTGATCATCTGTTTGGCGAACCACAGATGGCCGGTGTCGAAAATTTCCAGTTCTGCTTTAACCCCAAGTTCCTGGATCCGTTTGGCGCCCGCCCGCAGCTGTGCCGGGGTGGACACGTAAATCGTGTCGCCGTCGCCAAAGTTCAGGGTGCCGCAGTCCAGGGTGCAAATTTCCGGCAACAGCTCCTCGACGTGAGCAAGTCGGGTCAGCGGACCGACCAGATCGGTGTTGGGGCCAAACTCCATCGGGTTTTCGCCGGGGCCGATATGCAAGTCACCACCCATCCCGGCGGTGAGGTTGACGATGATGTCGATATCCGCCTCGCGGATGCGCTCCATCAGTTCGCGATACAGCGCTACATCGCGGCTGAACTGTCCGGTCTTGGGATCACGTACATGGCAATGCACCACCGTGGCTCCGGCCTTGGCCGCTTCCACGGCTGCTTCGGCAATTTGTTTGGGCGTGACTGGCACTAAAGGGCTGCGCCCGCTGGTGTCGCCGGCACCGGTGAGTGCGCAGGTGATGATGACGTCGTGGTTCATGGGGCATTTCCTTGGGGCGTAGAGCGCCACACCGCAGTCATTGCAGGCTGCGAGGCGGGCTCAGTGTTGAATTATTTGGCGCTGAGTTTCAGGTGTTCGGCAGCGGGTTTGCCGTCTACCGTGGTCACCCCTTCAAGCCAGCGCTGCAGGTCTTGCGGATGGTCCTTGAGCCACTGCCGGGCAGAGGCTTGAGCATCTTTGTGATCGAGCAGCGGCTGCATCATGCGGCTCTCGTCTTCGGCGCTGAAGGTCAGGTTGCTGAGCAAACGGCTGACATTGGGGCAGCGGCTGGCGTAGTCCGGGGTGGTGACTGTCCATACTGTGGCCAGGCCTTCATCCGGGCCCAGGGCTCCTTCGCTGCCGGTCAGGTAGGTCATGTCCTGATTAATATTCATCGGGTGTGGGGTCCAACCGAAGAACACAATCGGCTCATTGCGATTAACTGCGCGGGTCACCGCCGAGAGCATGCCGGCTTCACTGGACTCCACCAACTGGAACTTGCCCAGGCCAAACCGGTTTTTCTCGATCATGGCCTTGATCTGGGTATTGGCGCCGGAGCCCGGTTCGATCCCGTAAATCTTGCCGCCCAGTTCTTTCTCGAATTTGGCAATGTCAGCAAAACTTTTGAGCCCCTTGTCAGCCATATAGGTCGGAACGGCTAGCATGGCCTTGGCGTCTTTAAGGCTCGGTTCGGCCAGTATCGTGACCTGTTTGGCGTCCACAAACGGGGTAATGCTCTGGTTCATGATCGGGTTCCAGTAACCCAGAAACATGTCCAGCCGTTTGTCACGCAGGCCGGCGAAGATAATTTGCTGTGAGGCACTGGTTTGTTTGGTTTTATAGCCCAGACCGTCGAGCAGGGTCTGGGCCATGGCGCTGGTGGCTATTACATCGGTCCAATTGACCACACCCATGCGTACGTTCTTGCACGAAGCATCTTCAGCCGCCAACACGTAGGGGCTCAGTACCAACAGGCAACAGCTGATCAGTCGTTTCATGGGGAGGGGCCTCGGCAGGTTGTTATTGGAGGATCGGCGTCTTTGTGCACCGTGATACCAAGGTACGCAGACGGCGTGCTGCGCAACCGCACTGGGGCGACGTGGATTTGCACTGCAGCGACCTGACTGTGGTTCAATCCGCTGAACCGACTTGAGAGCCCCCCTATGGCCCAGGATTTTTACTTCCTTCTGCTGCCCGGCTTTTCCTCAATGGGCTTTATTTCGGCCATCGAGCCGCTGCGGGTGGCCAACCGTTTTCGCGGTGAGCTGTACCGCTGGCATGTGCTCAGTTGCGGGGGTGGCGCCGTATTGGCGAGCAACGGTATGTCGGTCAATGCCGAAGGCGGGTTTGCGGCACTTGAAGCCGGGGCGACGTTGTTGGTGGTGGCCGGCTTTGATCCGCTGGCTCACGTGACCCCGGCCCTGATTCAGTGGCTGCGACGCCTGGACAACGACGGCATAACCTTGGGCGGCATCGACACGGGTAGCGTGGTACTGGCGCAGGCGGGCTTGCTCGACGGCTATCGCCTGACCCTGCACTGGGAGGCGCTGGAAGCGTTCAAGGAGTCATACCCCAAGCTGCAGGTGACTCAAGAGCTGTTTGAGATTGACCGCCAGCGCATCACCTGTGCGGGCGGCACTGCCTCGATCGACCTGATGCTGGACCTGATAGCCCAGGCTTATGGGCCAGAGTTGGCGATTCAGGTGTCCGAGCAGTTCGTGCTTGGCCGTATCCGTCAGCGCAAAGACCACCAGCGCATGCAGGTCGCCAGCCGTTATGGCATCCATAACAAAAAATTGGTGCAGGTGATTGGCGAGATGGAACAACACAGTGAGCCGCCACTGAGCACCGCGCAACTGGCGCTTGGTATCAAGGTTACAAGGCGCCAGCTGGAGCGTCTGTTCCGATTGCACCTGAACGACACCCCGCGCAACTTCTACCTGGGCCTGCGTCTGGAAAAGGCCCGGCAACTGCTGCGTCAGACCGACATGAGCGTGCTGGACATCAGCATTGCCTGCGGCTTTGAATCACCGTCCTATTTTACCCGCAGTTACCGGGCCCGGTTTAGCTGTGCGCCGAGGCAGGATCGGGTAGCCGGTACTAACCCTTGAGCAACGCCGCACACGCTGCCTTGAACGCTTCATGCTGATACTTGTTCAGCGAGGCCGGCAGGTCGAAGGCATGCTTTTTGTATTGGGCGTTGAGGGTTTGCGGGGATAGCAGCTGCACTTCGCAATCGTCCAGCAACTGGATAAGGCCTTCGATCTTGAACGTGATCGGGCCACCGGCGAACTCACCCTTTTTACTGCGCTTTTTTATCACGATGCGGGTGATGGCGTTGGCCTTCACAAAAGCGGCCATCTGCGCTGCGAAAGCTTTGACGCTGGCGGCGTCTTCATCGTCGTCCAGGGCGAGTTTCTTGGTGGCGTTGGCCACATGCTCAAGGTCCTGGTTGGCGAGGGCGAAAATAGCTTCGCTGCCTTTGATTTCGATACCGCAAATAGTCATAAAAACCTGATCGATAAGTTGAAACTGTTCTTGTGGGAGCGGGCTTGCTCGCGATACAAGCGACCCGGTCTTCAGGTTGGACCGCAGTGATGCTATTGCGAGCAAGCCCGCACACACCCGGAAGGGTCAATCCTGCCCGATCGATTCCAGAAACTCCGAGCGGTCGTCGCTGATGCGTGCCATGCAGTCATTCTGGGCGATGTTGAACGCTTCGGTACCGGCGGTGGCGGGGAACACGGCGATCGCGCAATCGGCGTCGCGCTGGTGCAGCCACAGTGCCTGGGCTGTCTTGATTTTGCTCAGAATATTATTGAGTTGCGTTGCATTACTGCCGTACAGCGAAGTCATGCGCTCCTGCAGGGCTTCGTAGTTTTCGCTCAGCAACTGCTCGGCAGCATTCTTGCTGAACACCGAGCACGCCAGGGTTTGGCGGTCGTTTTCTACCGCGTCGCACGGGTTGTAGTCGGCATTCTCAGCTGCATGGGCGCCGCCGGTGATCAATGCCAAGGCCAGGAGAATCGATTTCATTGCCGCTTCCTAATCCATAGTTGGGGCCGATTCTGGCTGATGCGTGGGCCAAAGAACAGATAGCTCATGACATTGCTGTCGGCGGCTTTGTCGCGTGTTGACGCTTTCGGCAATTACGCTGTCGCTTTTGCACCCGGCTGGTTTTGACCCCAGGCCTATGCTGGCCCCAATAGCGCCGGCAGACGATTCGGCGCAGCAAACGCCAATAAGGGGACGCCTGATGAGCCCAGCCGAGTTGCACGCAGACAGCATCGTTATCGACGGGCTGATCATTGCCAAATGGAACCGCGAACTGTTTGAAGACATGCGCAAGGGTGGCCTCACCGCAGCCAACTGCACTGTGTCGGTCTGGGAAGGCTTTCAGGCCACGATCAATAACATCGTCGCCAGCCAGACCCTGATCCGCGACAACAGCGACCTGGTGATCCCGGTCAAGACCACCGCCGATATCCGTCGGGCGAAAGAGCAGGGCAAGACCGGGATCATCTTCGGCTTCCAGAACGCCCATGCCTTTGAAGACCAGCTGGGCTATATCGAAATCTTCAAGCAGCTCGGCGTTGGCGTGGTGCAGATGTGCTACAACACCCAGAACCTGGTGGGCACCGGCTGCTATGAACGCGATGGCGGGCTCTCGGGTTTTGGCCGTGAAGTAGTGGCTGAAATGAACCGTGTCGGGATCATGTGCGACCTCTCTCACGTCGGCTCGAAAACCTCGGAAGAGGTGATCCTGGAATCGAAAAAACCGGTCTGCTACTCCCACTGCCTGCCGTCCGGTCTTAAAGAGCACCCACGCAACAAATCCGACGCCGAACTCAAATTCATTGCCGACCACGGTGGCTTTGTCGGTGTGACCATGTTCGCGCCGTTTCTGGCCAAGGGCATCGACTCGACCATCGACGACTACGCCGAAGCGATCGAATACACCATGAATATTGTCGGCGAAGATTCGATCGGTATTGGCACTGACTTTACTCAGGGTCACGGTCAGGACTTTTTCGAAATGCTGACCCACGACAAAGGCTACGCCCGCCGTCTGACCAGCTTCGGCAAGATCATCAACCCGCTGGGCATCCGTACCGTGGGCGAGTTCCCCAACCTCACTGAAACCCTGCTCAAGCGCGGCCATGGTGAGCGTGTGGTGCGCAAAATCATGGGCGAGAACTGGGTCAACGTCCTCAAGGATGTCTGGGGCGAATAAGACCCTGTCGCCTTGATCCCTGTAGCCGCTGCCGAAGGCTGCGATGGGTTGCGAAGCGACCCGGGATTTTGAAGGTCCTTCGGCCCTCATCGCAGCCTTCGGCAGCGGCTACAGGGTTATTCATTATTTGGAGTTACCTCTTCATGGCTAAAATCGCCCCGCAACTACCCATCGAAGTCGACAGCGAAACCGGCGTCTGGACCTCAGACGCCCTGCCGATGCTCTATGTGCCGCGCCACTTTTTCGTCAATAACCACATGGGCATTGAAGAGGTCCTGGGCGCCGACGCCTACGCCGATATCCTCTACAAGGCCGGTTACAAATCCGCCTGGCACTGGTGCGAAAAAGAAGCCGAATGCCACGGCATCGAAGGCGTAGCGGTGTTCGAGCACTATATGAAACGCCTGTCGCAGCGCGGCTGGGGCCTGTTCACGATTGAGGACATCGACCTCGATAAAGGCACCGCGACCATCAAGCTGGAACACTCCTGCTTTGTGTACGTGTACGGCAAGGTCGGGCGCAAGGTCGACTACATGTTCACCGGCTGGTTTGCCGGCGCGATGGACCAGATTCTGCACGCCCGTGGCAGCAACATCCGCACCGTGGCAGAACAGGTTTATAGCGGATCGGAAGAAGGCCACGACCACGGCCTGTTTATCGTCAAGCCGTTGTAAGTCGAGGATCGGGATATGGCGTTCGAAGCAATGTTTGAGCCGATTCAAATCGGCAAGCTGACCATTCGCAATCGTGTGCTCAGCACCGCCCATGCCGAGGTGTATGCCACCGATGGCGGCATGACCACCGAGCGTTATGTGCAGTACTACGAAGAAAAGGCCAAGGGCGGTATCGGCCTGGCGATTTGCGGCGGCTCATCGGTGGTGGCCATCGACAGCCCGCAAGAATGGTGGAGTTCGGTCAACCTGAGCACCGACCGCATTATCCCGCATTTCCAGAACCTGGCTGACGCGATGCACAAGCATGGCGCCAAGATCATGATTCAGATTACCCACATGGGCCGCCGCTCACGTTGGGACGGCTTCAACTGGCCGACCCTGATGTCGCCCTCCGGCGTGCGTGAGCCGGTGCATCGGGCCACGTGCAAGACCATCGAACCCGAAGAAATCTGGCGGGTGATCGGCAACTATGCCAGCGCCGCAGGCCGGGCTAAAAAGGGCGGACTGGACGGCGTGGAGCTGTCAGCGGTGCACCAGCACATGATCGACCAGTTCTGGAGCCCTCGCGTCAATAAACGTACCGATGAATGGGGCGGCAGTTTTGAGAACCGCATGCGTTTTGGCCTTGAAGTGCTCAAGGCCGTGCGCGCCGAAGTGGGGCCGGATTTCTGCGTGGGCATCCGCCTGTGCGGCGATGAATTTCACCCTGATGGCCTCAGCCATGAGGACATGAAGCAAATTGCCAAGTACTACGACGATACCGGCATGCTGGATTTTATCGGTGTGGTCGGCTCGGGCTGTGACACCCACAACACCCTGGCCAACGTCATCCCGAACATGAGCTTTCCGCCGGAGCCGTTTCTGCATCTGGCCGCCGGTATCAAGGAAGTGGTCAAGGCCCCGGTGCTGCACGCGCAGAACATCAAGGACCCGAACCAGGCCACGCGGATTCTGGAGGGGGGTTATGTCGACATGGTGGGTATGACCCGTGCCCATATCGCCGACCCGCACCTGATCGCCAAGATCAAGATGGGCCAGGTCGATCAGATCAAACAATGCGTGGGTGCCAACTACTGCATTGATCGTCAGTACCAGGGGCTGGACGTGCTGTGTATTCAGAACGCCGCCACCTCCCGGGAATACATGGGCGTGCCGCATATCATCGAGAAATCCACCGGGGCCAAACGCAAGGTGGTGATTGTCGGTGCCGGGCCTGCGGGGATGGAAGCGGCGCGGGTAGCTGCCGAGCGCGGTCATGAGGTGACCTTGTTCGAGAAAAAGGACGCCATTGGCGGGCAGATCACTACAGCCTCCAAAGCGCCGCAGCGTGATCAGATGGCTGGCATCACCCGCTGGTTTCAACTGGAACTGGCGCGCCTGAAAGTTGACCTGCGCCTGGGCACCGCGGCCGATGCGGCGACGATCATGGACTTGCGTCCGGACATCGTGGTGCTGGCGGTGGGCGGGCACCCGTTTGTGGAGCAGAACGAACACTGGGGCGCGGCCGAAGGGCTGGTGGTCAGCAGTTGGGATGTACTCGACGGCAAGGTGGAACCGGGCAAAAACGTGCTGGTTTACGACACCATTTGCGAATTTACCGGCATGTCGGTTGCCGACTATATGGCGGACAAAGGTGCGCAGGTCGAAATCGTCACCGATGACACCAAGCCCGGCGTGGCCATTGGCGGCACCTCCTTCCCCACCTACTACCGCAGCCTGTATCCCAAGGAAGTGATCATGACCGGCGACATGATGCTGGAGAAGGTCTACCGCGAAGGCGACAAGGTGATTGCCGTACTGGAGAACGAATACACCGGAGCCAGGGAAGAGCGGGTAGTCGATCAGGTGGTGATTGAAAACGGCGTGCGTCCTGATGAAGAGCTGTATTACGGGCTCAAGCCGGATTCGCGCAACAAGGGCCAGATCGACGTCGAAGCCCTGTTCGCAATCAAGCCGCAGCCGTGCTTGAGCGAAACGGGGGACGGCTACCTGCTGTTTCGTATCGGCGACTGCGTGGCCCAGCGCAACGTGCATGCGGCGATCTATGACGCGCTCAGGTTGTGCAAAGACTTTTGAGTACACCCCTGGCCCTCACCCTAACCCTCTCCCGGAGGGAGAGGGGACTGACCGCACGCGGATTCAAAACCACCACAAATCAGCCCCCTCTCCCTCTGGGAGAGGGCTGGGGTGAGGGTTTTGTATTTACACCGAATATTGATGGGAGCCACCCATGCTGACAATCGTTCTCCCCATTTTGTTGTTCGCGACACTGGTCCTCGCCTTGATCGGCGCCGTGCGCCGCATGAACCTGTGGCGCCGTGGCCGCCCGGCCAGGGTTGATCTGCTTGGCGGCCTGCTGGCCATGCCCCGGCGCTATATGGTCGACCTGCACCATGTGGTTGCCCGCGACAAATACATGGCCAACACCCACGTCGCCACGGCTGGCGGCTTTGTGCTGGCGGCCGTGCTGGCAATCCTGGTGCATGGCCTGGGTTTGCATAACCGTATCCTCGGCTATGTCTTGCTGTTGGCCACGGCGCTGATGTTTGTGGGCGCGCTGTTCGTGTTCAAGCGCCGCCTGAACCCGCCGTCGCGCCTGTCCAAAGGCCCGTGGATGCGCCTGCCGAAAAGCCTGCTGGTGTTTTCAGCGAGCTTTTTTATCCTCACCCTGCCGGTAGCGGGTGTGTTGCCCGAAGGCTTTGGCGGCTGGGCGCTGGCGGCCGTGCTGGCGCTTGGTGTGCTGTGGGGCGTGTCCGAACTGTTTTTCGGCATGACCTGGGGCGGGCCGATGAAGCACGCCTTCGCGGGCGCATTGCATCTGGCCTGGCATCGCCGCGCCGAGCGCTTTGGTGGTGGCCGCTCCACCGGTTTGAAACCACTTGATCTGAGCGACCGCAATGCCCCCCTGGGCGTGGAGAAACCCGAAGACTTCACCTGGAACCAACTGCTGGGTTTTGACGCCTGCGTACAATGTGGCAAATGCGAAGCCGCTTGCCCGGCCTTTGCCGCCGGCCAGCCGCTCAACCCCAAAAAGCTGATTCAGGACATGGTGGTCGGGCTGGCGGGGGGTACCGATGCCCATTTCGCGGGTAGCCCGTACCCCGGCAAACCTATTGGTGAACATGGCGGCAACCCGCACCAGCCCATCGTCAACGGTCTGGTCGATGCCGACACGCTGTGGTCCTGCACCACGTGCCGTGCTTGCGTTGAAGAGTGCCCGATGATGATCGAGCACGTGGACGCCATCGTCGACATGCGTCGCTTTCTGACCCTGGAAAAAGGCGCGACGCCGAACAACGGAGCCCAGGTGCTGGATAACCTGATCGCCACCGATAACCCCGGCGGTTTTGCCCCCGGCGGGCGGATGAACTGGGCGGCAGACCTGAACCTTGATCTGATGCGCGACAAGCCCGCCGTGGATGTGCTGTTCTGGGTCGGTGACGGTGCCTTCGACATGCGTAACCAGCGCACCTTGCGTGCTTTCGTCAAAGTGCTCAAGGCCGCGCGGGTCAACTTTGCCGTGTTGGGTCTGGAAGAGCGCGACAGTGGTGACGTGGCCCGGCGTCTGGGTGATGAAGCAACCTTTCAGGCACTGGCCAAACGCAATCTCCAGACCCTGGCGCAGTACAGCTTCCAGCGCATCGTCACCTGCGATCCGCACAGTTTCCATGTGCTGAAAAACGAATACGGCGCCTTTGGCGGCAACTACCTTGTGCAGCATCACAGCACTTACATGGCCGAGCTGATCGGTGCCGGCCTGCTTAACCTTGCCGCGGATGCAGGCGGCAGCGTGACCTATCACGACCCCTGTTACCTGGGCCGTTATAACGGCGAATACGAGGCACCGCGCGCGGTATTGCGCGCGTTGGGCATTGAGGTCAAAGAGATGCAGCGCTCGGGCTTTCGCTCCCGTTGCTGCGGTGGCGGTGGCGGCGCGCCGATTACCGATATTCCCGGCAAACAGCGGATCCCCGACATGCGTATGGAAGACATCCGCGAGACTGGCGCCGAACGCGTAGCGGTGGGTTGCCCGCAATGTACGGCGATGCTCGAAGGGGTGGTCGAGCCTCGTCCGCAAATCAAGGACATCGCCGAACTGGTGGCCGATGCGCTGATAGAAGACTCAGCTGCGGCCAAACCGGCCCGGCGCCCTGAAGCTGAGGTGATCGCATGAGTGACATTATTCGCCGCGACCCGCGTGCCGAGTGGATCGCCCGCAACCGTCTGCATCCGTTGCACGCCGCCATGCAACCCGCCCAGCAGAGCTGGATGGGACCCAATGGCGTGATGCGCAAAAACGTCCATGGTGTGGGCTTTATGGGTCCCAACGGCATCAAGCGCATAGACCGCAGCGGTGCGCAGCAGGGCGGGGTCAGCAGACGCGCGGCCAGTGCCGAGGTGCAATTGCCGCTGCATCAGATTACGGCTCCGGCGTTCTATATTGCCGTGGTGCCGGATATGGTCGGGGGCCGCCTGAGCAGCCATGACCGCGATCTGCTGGGCCTGGCCCGGCAATTGGCGGGCAACGCCGGGGCGGTGTTGGCGGTGGTGTTCGGCGAGTTCAAGGAAACGACCTTTGCCACGGCCGGAGTTGACCGGCTGTTGCTGCTCGACAGCCAGGGTTATGCACCGGAGCAGCGGGTGCTTGGGTTACGGGCTGTGGATAACCAGTTTGCCCCTCGCCACTGGCTGTTGCCTGACAGCCGCACGGGGGGCGGTGAACTGGGCCGACGCTTTGCCGCCAGCCTGGGTGAGCGCCCGGCCACGCGGGTGTGGCAGGTCAAGGACGGCGCCTGTATCGGCCGTGCCGGGGCGGGCCTGCAGGATGTGGCGCAGCCGTTGCGCCGGTTGATTCTGGCGACGGCTGAATGCGCCGAACCGGTCAGCGAAACCCGCCATGAAGCCCTAGCGGTGCAGTTATCCACAGCAGTGGTGCCGTGCCTGGCGCGTATTGAAGATTTGGGCGCCGTGGAAGTTGATCCGGCCGCCGTGCCGATGGCCGAGGCCGAATTTATCCTCAGTGGCGGTAACGGGATCAAGGACTGGGGGCTTTTCCACAGGGCTGCAGCCGCATTGGGCGCTACCGAAGGCGCGTCGCGAGTGGCGGTGGATGACGGTTTTATGGGCCGTGACCGTCAGGTCGGCGCCAGCGGCATCTGGGTGACGGCGCGGGTTTACGTGGCGGTCGGTATCAGCGGCGCGATCCAGCACCTGCAAGGGATTGGCGCGTGCGACAAGGTGGTGGCGGTCAACCTCGACCCGGGGTGCGACATGATCAAGCGAGCTGATTTGTCGGTGATCGGTGATGGTGCGGCGGTGCTTGAAGCGCTGATGGTGGCTGTGGATAACTGGCGCCAGAGCACCCTCACCCCTGCCCTCTCCCAGAGGGAGAGGGAGCCGATTGTCAGTGTTCGTTAGGCCGCATGCGGTCAGTCCCCTCTCCCTTTGGGAGAGGGTTAGGGTGAGGGGCTTTTGATTGGGAGAAGAACGTATGACCATCGCCACCGTTGCACTGGTTTCAATCGGTGCCCATCCCGCTTCAGGCCGCGCCCGCCGCGCCGAGCAGGACGCCCGTGCCGTCGAACTGGGCCTGGAGCTGGCCGGTGACAGCCTGCATGTGCTGCACGCGGGTAACCCCCATGAACCCGCTTTGCGCGCTTATCTGGGCATGGGCCTGGACGAGCTGCATGTGCTGGAGCAACCCGACGGCGCGGATGCCGTGCCGGTGTTGCGCGATTACATCCGTGAAGCGGGTGTGCAACTGGTGCTCACCGGCAGCCAGGCCGAAACCGGTGAGGGTTCGGGCATGCTGCCTTACCTGTTGGCCGAGGAGCTGGGTTGGCCGCTGCTGGTGGGCGTGGCGCAGATCGAATCTATCCACAATGGCGTGGCGCAGGTGCTGCAAGCCTTGCCACGGGGGCAGCGACGTCGGCTGCAGGTTCGCCTGCCGTTTCTGGTCACTGTGGATAACGCTGCGCCAAAGGCGCGTCAAAGTGCCTACGGCCCCGCCACGCGGGGTTTGGTCAACGCTGAAGAGGTTGAAATCGTTACCGATGAGTTATCCACAACCGGCGTACTGCAACCTGCCCGACCACGGCCCAAGCGCTTGAAGGTGATCAAGGCCAAAAGTGGCGCAGATCGCATGAAAGCAGCTACCGCCAAGGCGGGTGGCGGTTCCGGGCAAGTCCACAAGGGGCTGAGTGCTCAAGCGGGAGCCGAGGTGATTCTCAAACTCCTGATCGAAGAAGGCGTTGTGCGCTAGGGTTTGCGGCCGGAACCTGAGCCAGGGCCATCATTTGTATTTGCGCTCACCGCCAGATGCAAATATGGGCTGAGATTTACGGGCGCTAGCCTGGAGTCTTTGCTCGCGTTGGCTGACTAACTGCCCGTAGTACCCCTTGACGCGAAGGACGTAGCGATTGCGCAAGTGTTCACGATTTGGCTTTGTTCCGGCGTTATAGGCGCCCACGGCGTCCCAGCTGTAACCCAGTTGCTGGACAATCCTGGCGAGAATCCAGGCGCCCGCCATAACACTGGTGCAGGGCTGAGTCTGTAGTTGATATTCGCTGATGCCAAAAGTGGCGAGGTGCTTTAAATGACGACTGTTCACTTGCATCAAACCTATATCGTATGTCCCGTCTTTATTGACATTGCGCGCTGCCGGATTCATTTTCGATTCAACTTGGGCAATAGCATGTAACAGCAACGGATCAATGTCATAGCGGTCACCTGCATCTTGCCAGCAATTGGCTCGGGCAAAGGTCGGTGTTAGTCCTGCACATATGACAAGTATAATCAGAAAAGAATGTTTCATATTTAGACCTCACCGTTTCAGTAAACGGATAAAGCAGGGGGGTGTCAATGTAATAGCCAAATTGCCTTACTCTGTTGATTATGCGCGGTTTTATCGGCAGTTAATAAGGGGCTCGCAGTTGTAAGTGTGGTGGGCAAGATCACAAAATTTTCACGTTTAATACACAAGCAATGGCGGGTTCTAGGGTCGCGTTACCTGCAGTTTTGTAGGCGTTTGAGTGCCTACATTAACGTGTCGATGAACAGGCGGCATAAGAATAAATATAGAGCTTATTCGATTGATGACAATTATCCCGCAACCAAAATTGGATCCGTTAAAGTTAGTCAGCTAATAGTTTTTTGATTGTGTTTCTTTTGAGTTATTTATTTTGTGAGTGTTTAGAGTTATTTAATAGGGTGAAGGGCCTCGCAGTCTGGAATTGTTATAATGCTTGGAGTGATGCTAAATCTCTAAAAAGTCTAAGCACCGTTCCAAATGCGGGTGATGGATCCAACGTTTTTTACGTCTGACATAACCGCCTCCTCGAGCAAATTTACGAACACAAAATTTTTTGTGGGTAAGGTACTGCCTGACACCTGCACAAAGTTACCCCGGATTTCTGTGTGCCTGCCTGTGGGTAACCTGTCTGTATTTGCTTGCAGGGCACGACCTACGGGCTTCTTGCAGGGTTGTACGAAAAATGATCGCTAGTAAGAAATCTTATCTGGTGGGTGATTGCGGTATTTACCCACAAACTCTGTTGGTGAAGATGTGGATAACTTGTTCGCTATATCTTGCAGGCCTTTATTTTCATAGGCTGCAGGCTGTTGTTCAAAAAACGTTCAATCCCGGCTCTACTGTCCTTTTGAAGCCATACATCCAGCCAGCGTAGGGGTTTTGGCAGTTTTCAACAGGGTGGATAAAGTTGCACACATATTCAGTTGGTCAACCTGTGGATAAGGTGGGTGTGGTTGTCTGCAAGCCTTTAACTGCTTGATCTACAGAGATTTGTACAAAAAACATACAAAGACTTTTATAGGTAATGCCTGATGACTTCCCCACAGTTACTGTGGGTGTGCCTGTGGACAAGATGTTGGTTAAGGGCTGAAGCCCTTTGATTACATGGGTTACAGGGGTGTGGTCAAAAAATGATCACAAACATGCAATACATGGACATAAATGAAGCAGCGGGTGTGTTGTCGGCTTGAATCTGTTTGAGCTAAAAGAAGGCTCCCGGCCCTGTGGAGAAAAGTGAATGAGCGTGTTATTTCGTCCAGGAAGGCGTGCCGATGCACGCGATATTGCGCGTCTTTTTCAGATTACGTCTGAAGGTTGCGCCGATTACATCTGGAGCCGGATTGCGCAGCCGGGTCAGCAATTACTGGACGTCGGGGCGATGCGTTATGCCCGTGAGGGCGTCCAGTTTTCGTATGAAAACTGCTTGATTGCCGAGGCCGAAGGCCAGGTGATCGGCATGATGCACAGCTTTGTGATGTGCCACGATCCAGACGCCCAGCCTGAGACCGATCCGGTGCTGGCGCCTTATGCGGATATGGAAATACCGGACACACTGTATATTTCAAGCCTGGCCCTGCATGAGGGTTGGCGCAATCGTGGGTTGGGCGGCAGATTCTTGCAGCATGCCAGGCAGCGTTGCAGCGAACAGGGTGTGACTGGCTTGAGCCTGATCGACTATGCGGCCAACACCGGTGCCCGTCGATTCTATGAGCGCCATGGCTTCGGGATCGTTAAAACCTGTCAGATAACGCCCCACCCGCTGATCCGCGTGACGGGTGAGGCGTATTTGATGCATTGCCCGCTTTCTTGATCCCCTGGTGGCCCGGAGTTTACTGGGCCACTACTCCCTTGAGGTAAGCCGCTGGCGCCGCCCCCAGGTTGTTCAGCAGTCGCTCGCTGTACCAGTCGATAAAGTTCACCACGCCAAACTCGTAGGTCTTGGAGTACGGCCCCGGTTGGTAGGCGATTGAGTTGATGCCGCGCTGGTTCTCTTCTGCCAGCCGGCGGTCCTGGTCGTTGGTGGCGTCCCAGACTTTGCGCATGCGTTCCACGTCGTAATCCACGCCCTCAACCGCATCCTTGTGGACCAGCCATTTGGTGCTGACGACGGTTTCCTGCGCGCTGATCGGCCACACGGTAAACACAATGATGTGATCGCCCATGCAGTGGTTCCAGGAGTGCGGCAGGTGCAGGATGCGCATCGAACCCAGGTCCGGGTTTTTGATCCGCCCCATGAGTTTTGCACAGCCTTGCTTGCCATCCAGGGTCATGGACACGGTGCCCTTGAGCAGTGGCATGCGCACGATACGGTTACGCAGGCCGAAGCTGGCGTGGGCATAAGGGATCTTTTCGGCGTCCCAGGCGGCTGCGGAGGCGGCGACGTGATCCTTGAATGCCTGGTCGGCGCGGGGGTCGGTCACGTCATCCCATTCGAGCAGGGTCTTGAGCAACTCAGGGTGCGACGCGTTGCAGTGGTAGCACTCGCGGTTGTTTTCCAGCACCAGTTTCCAGTTGGCCTTTTCCACCAGGGTGGTCTGAATCGCCACCTTGGTGTTTTCCATGTCGTAAGGTTCCATATAGTGGTTCAGCGTTGCCAGGAACTCATCGATGGCCGGAGGGTTTTCGGCCAGGCTGATAAAAATGTAGCCGCCCGCGGTTTTGACGTTTACCGGCTTGAGGCCGTATTGCTTCATGTCGAAGTCGGCGCCCATCTCGGTGCCGGCAAACAGCAGGCGCCCGTCCAGTTCGTAGGTCCACTGGTGGTAATGGCACACCAGCTTGGCGACCTTGCCCTTTTCGCTGGTGCACAGCCGCGAGCCGCGATGCCGGCACACGTTATGAAAGGCATGCACCTGGCCTTCGGCGCCGCGAATCACGATGATCGGGTTCTTGCCTATTTGCAGGGTCAGAAAGTTGCCCTTGGCTGGTATCTCGCAGGTCATGCCTGCAATCAGCCACTCTTTCTGGAAGATCTCCTGCATATCGATGTCGAACAGGCGCTCGTCGTTGTAAAACGGCTGGGGCAGCGAAAACGTGCGTTCGCGGTTCTGCAACATCTCGGCGGTGGCCTTGCGTGCGGGTTCCAGTGGATCGCCCAGGCTCAGGTTTGCGGTGACGTCCATCGTTGTAATCCTCATGGCCATCGTATGTGGCCTAAAAATGGCTGATCAGGGGTGCGACGCAAGGCAAAGCATTTACGGTAGTGAGTGGCGCTGAGTGTGCGTTCGAAGTGCGCCGGGGCCATATCTGCGGGCGACATGGCCCAATCTGTTCCCGACGCTGAAGGGTCTGTTGACGTGCCGTTGTGAGCCGCGTCGCTGGGTCAAATTTTGCCAGGCAAGGCGCAGGGCGAAGGGAATGGTTGTTCCCTTCTCGAGCCCTGCAACGCAGCCTGGCTAAATTTGACACGCGACCCGAAGGGACGATGCCCCACTTGGTGCAGGGCGGTGTTGCTCGCAGCTTATTTGGAACGACCAAACCACGCTGCTCGCGCCTTGCCCTGCACCAAGTGGGGTATCGTCGCGGCCACAACGACACGTCAACAGACCCTTGCCCCTGTTTTCAGGGGCTGGTCGCCATAAGCATGTGAATGTCGCGAATAGATAAATGGCCGCCTCGGGGCATGCGCAGAATCGCCAGCAAGAGGCCGGTTGTCGGCCGTGGAGAAGCGCATGTCCAACAGCTTTCTGAACCCGGTAACCACCCAGACCTGGGCCAATGGCCGACACATCGTGCGATGCGTCAAAGTGATTCAGGAAACCTGGGATGTGCGCACCTTCTGTTTTATGGCCGACCAGCCGATCCTGTTCTTTTTCAAGCCGGGGCAGTTCGTCACCCTGGAGCTGGAAATCGATGGCGACCCGGTGATGCGCTCGTACACCATCTCCAGCTCGCCTTCGGTGCCCTACAGCTTTTCGGTGACGATCAAGCGTGTACCGGGCGGGCGGGTGTCCAACTGGCTGCACGACAACCTGCAGGAAGGCCAGGAACTGGCCGTGCACGGGCCGGTGGGGCTGTTTAACGCCATCGACGCGCCGAGCCCCAAAGTGCTCTATCTGAGTGGCGGCGTCGGTATAACCCCGGTGATGTCGATGGCACGCTGGTTCTACGACACCAACGCCAATGTCGACATGGTGTTTATCCACAGCGCCCGTTCCCCCAAAGACATCATCTATCACCGCGAGCTGGAGCATATGGCGTCGCGTATCGACAACTTCAGCCTGCACCTGATCTGCGAGAAGCACGGGTTGGGGGAACCCTGGGCCGGGTATCGCGGCTATCTGAACCACAAGATGCTCGACCTGATGGCGCCCGACTTTATGGAGCGCGAGGTGTTCTGCTGCGGGCCTACGCCGTATATGAATGCGGTCAAGCGCCTGCTGGAGAACAACGGCTTTGACATGAGCCGGTATCACGAAGAGTCCTTTGGTGCGACGCCGCCCGAAGCCCGGGCCGATGCGGTGGAACAGGCCGAGCAGGCGGCTGATGCACCGGAACTGGACGTGGCGGACTTGAACCAGGTGGAATTCACGGCCTCCGGCAAGAGCATCCGCGTGGGCCCGGCCGAGACCGTGCATGCGGCGGCGGCCAAGCTGGGGCTGCTGATTCCCAAAGCGTGCGGCATGGGGATTTGCGGCACCTGCAAGGTGCTCAAGCTGGGCGGCGAAGTCGAAATGGACCACAACGGCGGCATCACCGACGAAGACGTTGCCGAAGGCTATATTTTGTCGTGCTGCAGCGTGCCCAAGGGCGATGTGCGGATCGAGTTTTGACGGGCTTTCGTGGTTCTAGAACCCGTGCTGGGAACAAAGGTTGCAAACCACAGTCTTTAGGGGTCTGAAAGCAAGGTTGCCGCTAGCTTAGCCGGTGACTTTTCTTTATCGTACGCGCCCTTCGAAACTGCTTGAGAACATCACCATGATTGAGTCATCCCTTAGCAAACTGGAACAACTGGTCAGCGATCTGGTTCAGCAAAAGCAAGAGCTGCTGGACGCCAACGAGCAGCTGAATGCCGAACTGGCTCAGGCCCGTGACGAAAACGAAAGCCTGCAACTGACCCTGATGGAACAGGAAGAGAAGCAAGGCGCGACCGCAGCCCGCATCCAGGCACTGGTTGAGCGCGCGAGCCCTGTCAGCGCATGAGCGTGGACAGAGACGGAGTAAATGTCGTCTCGATTTTGGGTAACGACTACACGATCAAAGCGCCGGAAGGGGAGCAAAAAACCCTGATGGCGGCCACGGTCATGTTGAAAACCGCCCTGGCCGAAACGAAAAGAAAGTACCCGAGCCTGATCGGGGACAAACTGCTGGTGCTGGCAGCACTGAATCTGTGTTCAAAGCAGATTGAGTTGCAACTGAGCCACAAACAGGAACTCGACCGTTATCAAGAGCAAGTCAGCGCCACGGTCGATGTGATTGAGCGAACTCTGGGGCAATCCTGACGGTTCGCAAACCAATCACCCCCTGTGGGAGCGAGCTTGCTCGCGATTCTGGCAACGCGGTTTGTCTGCACGACCGCGCTGATGCCATCGCGAGCAAGCTCGCTCCCACAGTATTGATGGTGTGTTCGCTTTAAGCTGCCATCACTTCCCGTATATCCGCAGCCAGTTCCCGCACTCGCGCTTCCTCGGTGTCCCACGAGCACATAAAGCGTGCGCCGCCTTTGCCGATGAACGTGTAGAAACGCCAGCCCCTGGCGGTCAGCGCAGCCACGGCCGGTTCCGACAGTTGCAGGAACACGCCATTGGCCTCCACCGGGAACATCAGTTCAACGCCGGGAATATCACTCACCAGTTGGCTTAGCAACTGCGCGCAGTGGTTGGCGTGGCGCGAGTGTTTGAGCCAGGCGTCGTTTTCCAGCAGGCCGACCCAGGGCGCAGACAGAAAGCGCATTTTCGACGCCAGTTGCCCGGCCTGCTTGCAGCGATAGTCAAAATCCACTGACAAGGCGTGGTCGAAAAACAGAATCGCCTCGCCCACTGCCATACCGTTCTTGGTGCCGCCAAAACACAGCACGTCCACACCGGCTTTCCAGCTCAGCTCTGCCGGCGTACAGCCCAGAAATGCGCAGGCATTGGAGAAACGGGCGCCGTCCATGTGCAGCAGCAGACCCAACTCCTTGCAGGTGTCGCTGATCGCGCGGATTTCTTCAGGGCGGTACACGCTACCGACTTCGGTGGCCTGGGTAATGGTGACCACCCGCGGTTTTGGATAGTGGATATCTTTGCGCTTGAGGGCGATTTCGCGAATCGACTCGGGGGTGATCTTGCCGTTTTCAGTGCGGGCGATCAGCAGCTTGGAGCCGTTGGAAAAAAACTCCGGTGCGCCACATTCGTCGGTTTCGACGTGGGCGGTCTCGGAGCAGATCACGCTGTGAAAGCTTTGGCACAAGGACGACAGCGCCAGGGAGTTGGCCGCTGTACCGTTGAAGGCGAAATACACTTCGCAGTCGGTTTCGAACAGCTTGCGAAAGTCGTTGGAGGCACGCAGGGTCCATTCGTCGTCGCCGTAAGAGCGCTGGTGACCGTGGTTGGCTTTTTCCATGGCAGACCAGACTTCAGGGCAGATACCGGAGTAGTTGTCGCTGGCGAATTGTTGGCTCTTATCAGTCATTTCCCGGTTCCATGGTCGAATTGTGATGTGCACTTTATCCAAGATTCCGGCGGGTGCACAGGCACGACTTTAAGTGCGCAAATGCCTTGCAAAAGAATAACCCAAAGCCCCGTAACAAAATGTGGGAGCGGGCTTGCCCGCGATGGCATCGCCCGGTTTCGCCAGACAAACCTCGCAGCCAGTATCGCGAGCAAGCCCGCTCCCACAGGGTTATGGGAAACCATGTCGTAAACGCACCATTGCGTGGCGTCCATGGGCATTTGGTCTGTCTGCGCCAGCTCTACCATCTGGCTCAAAGGGCATCAGCCCCACCGAGACCAAAAGGCGCGCTGGCGCTGGGAGAACGCAATGTTCAGCAAGCAGGATCAGATCCAGGGTTACGACGATGCCTTGTTAGCGGCCATGAATGCCGAAGATCAGCGCCAGGAAGATCATATCGAGCTGATCGCCTCCGAAAACTACACCAGCCAGCGCGTGATGGAAGCTCAAGGCAGCGGCCTGACCAACAAGTACGCCGAAGGCTACCCGGGCAAGCGCTACTACGGCGGCTGCGAGCATGTGGATAAAGTCGAGCAGCTGGCAATCGACCGCGCCAAGCAATTGTTCGGCGCCGATTACGCCAACGTGCAGCCGCATTCGGGCAGCTCGGCCAACGCAGCGGTGTACCTGGCGTTGCTCAATGCCGGCGATACCGTGCTGGGCATGAGCCTGGCCCATGGCGGTCACCTGACCCACGGCGCCAGCGTGAGCTTTTCGGGCAAGCTGTACAACGCCGTGCAGTACGGTATCGACACCCGTACCGGCTTGATCGACTACGACGAAGTCGAGCGCCTGGCTGTTGAACATCAACCAAAAATGATCATTGCCGGATTCTCGGCCTACTCAAAATTCCTCGATTTCCCACGCTTTCGTCAGATTGCGGACAAGGTCGGTGCATATTTGTTTGTCGACATGGCCCACGTTGCCGGGCTGGTGGCAGCCGGGCTTTACCCCAACCCGTTGCCGTATGCCGATGTGGTCACCACCACCACCCACAAAACCCTGCGCGGCCCCCGTGGCGGGCTGATTCTGGCCAAAGCCAACGAAGCACTGGAAAAGAAACTCAATTCGGCGGTGTTCCCCGGTGGTCAGGGCGGGCCCTTGATGCACGTGATCGCGGCCAAGGCCGTGTGCTTCAAGGAAGCGCTGGAGCCGGGTTTCAAAACCTACCAGAAACAGGTCATCGACAACGCCCAGGCCATGGCCGAGGTGTTTATCAAGCGCGGTTATGACGTGGTCTCGGGCGGCACCGACAACCATCTGTTCCTGCTCAGCCTGATCCGTCAGGGCCTGACCGGCAAAGACGCCGACGCAGCCCTTGGCCGCGCCCATATCACGGTCAACAAGAATGCCGTGCCCAACGATCCACAGTCACCCTTCGTGACCTCGGGCCTGCGCATCGGCACCCCGGCGGTGACCACACGGGGTTTCAAGGTGGCGCAATGCACGGAACTGGCGGGCTGGATCTGCGACGTTCTCGATCACCTCGGCGATGCCGACATCGAGGCCGATGTGGCCCGCCAGGTGACCTCGCTGTGCAAAGACTTCCCGGTTTATCGCTGAGCGCGTTTTTGGAGTAGATCCTATGCAACGGTATTCAGGCTTCGGCCTCTTCAAGCACTCCCTCAGCCATCATGAAAACTGGCAGAAAATGTGGCGCACGCCGACCCCGAAAAAGGTCTATGACGTGGTCATCGTTGGCGGCGGCGGCCACGGGCTGGCCACTGCTTACTATCTGGCCAAGGAGCATGGCATCACCAACGTGGCCGTGGTCGAAAAAGGCTGGCTGGGCGGCGGCAACACGGCGCGCAACACCACCATCGTGCGCTCCAACTACCTGTGGGATGAGTCGGCGCATTTGTATGAACACGCCATGAAACTGTGGGAGGGTCTGTCCCAGGACTTGAACTACAACGTCATGTTCTCCCAGCGCGGCGTCTACAACCTGTGCCATACCCTGCAAGACATGCGCGACTCGGAGCGCCGGGTCAGCGCCAACCGCCTTAATGGCGTGGACGGCGAGCTGCTCAACGGCAAGCAGGTGGCGGACGAAATCCCCTACCTCGATTGCTCGAAAAACACCCGCTACCCGATTATCGGCGCCACCGTACAACGCCGTGGCGGCGTGGCCCGTCACGATGCCGTGGCCTGGGGCTTTGCCCGCGCCGCCGATGCCCTGGGCGTGGACTTGATCCAGCAAACCGAGGTACTCGGCTTTCGCAAGGAAAATGGCGTGTGCATCGGCGTTGAAACCAGCAAAGGTTTTATCGGCGCCAAACGCGTGGGTGTGGTCACTGCCGGCAACTCGGGGCATATGGCCCGTCAGGCGGGCTTTCGCCTGCCGATCGAATCGCATCCGCTGCAGGCACTGGTATCGGAGCCGATCAAGCCGATTATCGACAGCGTGATCATGTCCAACGCCGTTCACGGCTACATCAGCCAGTCGGACAAGGGCGACCTGGTGATCGGCGCCGGTATCGACGGCTGGGTCGGCTACGGCCAGCGCGGCTCGTACCCGGTGATCGAACACACCATCCAGGCGATTGTGGAGATGTTCCCGGTGTTGTCCCGGGTGCGCATGAACCGCCAATGGGGCGGCATCGTCGATACCACGCCCGACGCCTGCCCGATCATCTCGAAAACCCCGGTGCCGAACCTGTTCTTCAACTGCGGTTGGGGTACCGGCGGCTTCAAGGCCACCCCGGGTTCGGGCAACGTCTTCGCAGCCAGCCTGGCCAAAGGTGAAATGCACCCGTTGGCCGCGCCGTTTTCCATTGACCGGTTCCATACCGGTGCCCTGATCGACGAGCACGGCGCTGCCGCTGTCGCCCACTAACAGGAGAAATACCCATGTTGCATATCTTCTGTCCCCATTGCGGCGAGCTTCGCTCCGAAGAGGAATTCCACGCCAGCGGCCAGGCGCACATCCCGCGCCCGCTTGATCCCGGCAGTTGCACCGACGCCGAGTGGGGCGACTACATGTTCTTTCGCGACAACCCCCGCGGCCTGCATCACGAGCTGTGGAACCACGTCGCCGGTTGCCGGCAGTTCTTCAATGCCACGCGCAATACCGTGACCTATGAAATTCTTGAAACCTACCTGATCGGCAGCAAACCGCAGTTCACTGAACAGACGGCGCCATCGGCCACCACGGCCACTCGCGAGCTGGGAGAAAAAGTATGAGCCAGACCCATCGCTTGCCCAATGGCGGCCGCGTTGACCGTACCAAAGTACTGAGCTTCACCTTCAACGGTCAGCAATATAAAGGCTACGAAGGCGACAGCCTGGCGGCCGCATTGCTGGCCAACGGTGTTGACGTGATCGGCCGCAGTTTCAAATATTCCCGGCCCCGGGGCATCTACGCCGCAGGTGCCGAAGAACCCAACGCGGTGCTGCAGATCGGCGCCACCGAAGCTACGCAAATCCCCAACGTGCGTGCCACGCAGCAGGCGTTGTACCAAGGGTTGGTCGCCACCAGCACCAATGGCTGGCCCAACGTCAATAACGACGTGATGGGTATCCTCGGCAAGGTCGGCGGCAAGCTGATGCCGCCGGGCTTTTACTACAAAACCTTTATGTACCCGCAGTCGTTCTGGATGACCTACGAGAAGTACATCCGCAAGGCGGCTGGTCTTGGGCGTTCGCCGACCCAGAACGATCCTGATACCTACGACTATATGAACCACCATTGCGACGTGCTGATCGTCGGTGCTGGCCCTGCGGGGTTGGCCGCAGCATTGGCTGCGGGCCGCAGCGGTGCGCGGGTGATCATCGCCGACGAACAGGAAGAGTTCGGCGGCAGCCTGCTCGACAGCCGCGAAAGCCTGGACGGCAAGCCGGCCATGGAGTGGGTGGCCAAGGTTATCGCTGAACTCAAGACGCTGCCAGACGTGATCCTGTTGCCCCGGGCGACGGTGAACGGCTACCACGACCACAACTTCCTGACCATTCACGAACGTCTCACCGACCACCTCGGCGATCGCGCCCCGATCGGTCAGGTACGCCAGCGTATCCACCGGGTCCGGGCCAAGCGCGTGGTATTGGCCACCGGCGCCTGCGAGCGGCCGTTGGTGTACGGCAACAACGACGTGCCGGGCAATATGCTCGCTGGTGCTGTGTCGACCTATGTGCGCCGTTATGGCGTGGCGCCGGGCAGAAAACTTGTGCTCAGCACCAACAACGACCATGCCTACCGCGTGGCCCTGGACTGGCTCGACGCCGGCCAGCAAGTGGTTGCCGTCGCCGATGCGCGCAGCAACCCCCGTGGTTCGCTGGTCGAAGAAGCACGGGCCAAGGGCATTCGCATTCTCACCGGTAGTGCGGTGATCGAAGCCCGTGGCAGCAAGCATGTGACCGGTGCACGGGTGGCGGCGATTGACGTCAAGGCGCTGAGCGTCGCCAGCCCCGGCGAGTGGCTGGAGTGCGATCTGCTGGCCACTTCCGGCGGCTACAGCCCGGTGGTGCATTTGGCCTCGCACCTGGGCGGCAAGCCGACCTGGCGCGAAGATATCCTCGGGTTCGTGCCGGGCGAAGCACCGCAAAAGCGCGTGTGTGTAGGGGGTATCAACGGTGTCTACCCGCTGGGCGACAGCCTGGCGGATGGTTTTGAAGGCGGAGTGCGTGCCGCTTGTGAAGCAGGTTTCAAGGCTGTGGAAGGCGTATTGCCCAAAGCCCTGAACCAGCTTCAGGAGCCAACCCTGGCGCTGTTCCATGTGCCCCATGAAAAGGGCACGGCGCGTGCGCCCAAGCAATTTGTCGACTTGCAAAACGATGTTACCGCCGCAGCCATCGAACTGGCGACCCGCGAGGGCTTCGAGTCGGTGGAGCACGTCAAGCGCTACACCGCACTGGGTTTCGGCACCGACCAGGGCAAACTGGGCAACGTCAACGGCCTGGCGATTGCCGCCCGCTCGCTGAACGTGACCATCCCGCAGATGGGCACCACCATGTTCCGCCCCAACTACACGCCGGTGACGTTTGGCGCGGTAGCGGGCCGCCATTGCGGGCATATCTTCGAGCCGGTGCGCTACACCGCGCTGCAAGCCTGGCATGTGAAGCAGGGCGCTGAATTTGAAGATGTCGGCCAGTGGAAACGCCCTTGGTACTTCCCGCGTAACGGCGAAGATATGCATGCGGCGGTCAAGCGCGAGTGCCAGGCCGTACGTGACAGCGTCGGTATGCTCGATGCCTCGACCCTGGGCAAAATCGACATTCAGGGCCCGGATGCCCGCGAATTTCTCAACCGTATCTACACCAACGCCTGGACCAAGCTCGACGTGGGCAAGGCCCGCTACGGCCTGATGTGCAAAGAAGACGGCATGGTCTTCGACGATGGCGTAACGGCCTGCCTGGCCGACAACCATTTTGTGATGACCACCACCACTGGCGGTGCGGCCCGCGTGCTGCAGTGGCTGGAAATCTATCAACAGACCGAATGGCCAGAGCTGAAGGTGTACTTCACTTCGGTCACCGACCACTACGCAACCCTGACCTTGTCCGGCCCCAACAGCCGCAAGTTGCTGAGCGAAGTGACCGACATTGATCTGGACCGCGAGGCGTTCCCGTTCATGACCTGGAAAGAAGGCCTGGTGGGTGGTGTGCCGGCGCGGGTGTTCCGCATCTCGTTTACCGGTGAGCTGTCTTATGAGGTCAATATCCAGGCCGATTACGCCATGGGCGTGCTGGAAAAAATCGTCGAGGCGGGCAAGCAGTACAACCTGACCCCCTACGGCACCGAGACCATGCACGTGTTGCGGGCAGAGAAGGGCTTCATCATTGTTGGCCAGGACACTGACGGTTCCATGACCCCCGACGATCTGAACATGGGCTGGTGTGTGGGCCGCACCAAACCTTTCTCGTGGATCGGCTGGCGCGGCATGAACCGTGAAGACTGCATGCGTGAACAGCGCAAGCAACTGGTGGGCCTCAAACCGGTGGACCCAACCCAATGGCTCCCCGAAGGCGCTCAACTGGTGTTCGATCCGAAGCAGGCGATCCCGATGACCATGGTTGGCCACGTGACCTCCAGCTATGCGCACAACTCGCTGGGTTACTCGTTTGCCATGGGCGTGGTCAAGGGCGGCTTGAAGCGTATCGGCGAGCGGGTGTTCTCGCCCCAGGTCGACGGCAGCGTGATCGAGGCTGAAATTGTGTCTTCGGTGTTCTTCGACCCGAAAGGCGAACGGCAGAATATTTGAGCCAACCTGTGGGAGCGAGCCTGCTCGCGAAGGCAGTCAATCAACACAATATTGCTAACGGGTGATCCATGACCACAGCCAACGTATACCAACAGCGTCCGGACTCGGGCGCCAAAGCCGAGTCATCGCTGCACCATGCCAACCTGGCCGGTCTGATCGGCAAGGGCCGCAAAAACCCCGGCGTGACCGTACGCGAGAAAAAACTGCTGGGTCACCTGACTCTGCGCGGTGATGCCAAAGACCCGGCTTTTGCCGAAGGTGTGCACAAGGCCCTGGGCCTGGAACTGCCCGTGGCCCTGAGTCTGGTGGCCAACGCAGAGACCTCGCTGCAATGGATGGGGCCTGATGAATGGCTGCTGATTGTGCCCGGCGGCCAGGAATTTGCCGTGGAACAAGCGCTGCGGGCGGCGCTGGCGGGGCTGCATATTTCGGTGGTCAACGTCAGTGGCGGGCAACAGCTGCTGGAGCTGAGCGGGCCGAAGGTGCGCGAGGTGCTGATGAAGTCCACCAGCTATGACGTACACCCGGACAACTTCCCGGTGGGCAAGGCGGTGGGCACGGTGTTCGCCAAATCGCAGCTGGTGATCCGTCATACGGCTGAAGACACCTGGGAACTGCTGATCCGCCGCAGCTTTTCGGATTACTGGTGGTTATGGTTGCAGGATGCGGCGGCTGAATACGGGTTGAGTGTCGAAGCCTGAGTCACGGCGGGCCCTCACCCCAACCCTCTCCCGGAGGGAGAGGGGGCTGATTGTCGCTGTTCTTGCATGCGCGTGCGGTCAGTTCCCTCTCCCTCCGGGAGAGGGCCAGGGTGAGGGGCTCTTTGCTTTTTACCTAAAAAACAACAAGGAACTCCCCATGAGCCGCGCCCCCGACACCTGGATCCTCACCGCCGACTGCCCGAGCCTGCTGGGCACGGTGGACGCGGTTACCCGCTATCTGTTCGAACATCGCTGCTACGTTACCGAACACCATTCCTTCGATGACCAGCGCTCGGCGCGGTTTTTTATCCGTGTCGAATTCCGTCAGCCCGACGGTTTCGATGAACACGAATTTCGCGCAGGCCTGGCCGAGCGAGGCCTGGCGTTCGGCATGACGTTCGAACTGACGCCACCCCATCACCGGCCCAAAGTGCTGATTATGGTGTCCAAGGCTGACCACTGCCTCAACGACCTGCTCTATCGCCAGCGTATCGGTCAGTTGTCGATGGACGTGGTGGCCGTGGTCTCCAATCACCCCGATCTGGAGCCTCTGGCGCAGTGGCACGGTATTCCCTATCACCACTTCGCCCTCGACCCGGCCAACAAGCCCGCGCAGGAGGCCAAGGTTTGGCAGGTGATCGAAGACACCGGCGCCGAGCTGGTGATCCTCGCCCGCTATATGCAAGTGCTGTCCCCCGAGCTGTGCCGCAAGCTCGACGGCAAGGCGATCAATATTCACCACTCCCTGCTGCCCGGTTTCAAGGGCGCCAAGCCTTATCACCAGGCCTATGAAAAGGGCGTCAAGCTGGTGGGCGCCACCGCGCACTACATCAATAACGACCTCGACGAAGGCCCGATCATTGCCCAGGGCGTCGAGGTGGTAGACCACAGCCACTACCCCGAAGACCTGATCGCCAAGGGCCGCGATATCGAAGCGCAAACCCTGGCCCGAGGCGTGGGCT